>Ga0213825_1002482_pt1 | contig 11723 bp, 13 predicted proteins | sample MC6MC0900MG_FD_179896 | JGI IMG/M metagenome (GOLD analysis project Ga0213825, IMG submission 179896) | Enriched soil aggregate microbial communities from Iowa State University, Ames, United States - MC6-MC0900-MG | ecosystem: Environmental > Terrestrial > Soil > Unclassified | place: USA: Iowa... | reverse complement strand
GGCGTTCGCCTCGGCGTGGACTTCGGCCTGACCGTGTCCTGCTACAACGCCGACGACCAGGGCCGCGCCTGCGGCCACTGCGACGCCTGCCGCCTGCGCGCGCAGGGCTTCACCGATGCCGGCGTGCCGGATCCTACCCACTACGTGTGATGCGGGACGGGTACGCATGAGCGCGAAGATGCGTTAGAATGCGCACCCCCGGCGTCACGTCGGGGATGCAATGGGCCGTTAGCTCAGTTGGTAGAGCAGAAGACTTTTAATCTTTTGGTCGATGGTTCGAATCCATCACGGCCCACCATTGCAATCAATGACTTAAAGCGCCCGTGTGGCGCTTTTTTCATCGCCTCCGTAAATGGCTCCGTAATTGCGGGGCTGATATCATGTTCCCGAGGCGCCTCAGGATGAGGCGTACAGGGGGATACATGCGTTTACGTGAAAAGCGGATTCTGCGCTTCCTTGAGTTGAAGATGGGGCACGGCGTTGGTGCTCTGCACACGCAGCCTTGGGATCTCAAGGCAATCTTGCTCGATGTAATCAATCAGGACTTTTTCAATCGAGCGCCTCGCGAAGGTGCTAACTCGATTGTGCGGATCAAGCACGGTAAGCTCTTCACTCATGCCGACGAGGAGTTCATTGGGCTGCTGCTGATTCATGCGGACGCTCGATCAATTGAGGCAAGCTACGCCGATCTCCAAACAGGCGGCGCGCGGTCGGTCCCCATGAATGACGGCGAGGGGGTGCGAACCGAGGCTCATGTCGTGATTAGGTTGGCATCAAAGGTATACGGGACCACGCAGTCGTACCCTGTTGCCTTGGAGGAATCTCCTGGCTTGTCTCCGTCTGTGCTGCTGTCTCGCCTACAACGGCCTGTGCACAAGGGCGGCACGCGCAGCCAGAGAAACTCAGCCGGTGAGACGGTAACCTGGTATCCAGTGATGGAGTTGGATGGCCTCTTCTCAAAGTCGCTTCTTGACGAAATTGAAAGCGGCAATCTGAACTCGTTTGATCTGGTGCGGCAGAGCGTTGAGTCTGGCGGCATGGATGAACCCGGCGAGCTCATGCGACAACAGCAGATCCTGCGGGTAGGGTTGAAGCCTAGCCAAGAGGCTGGCTATGTTGCTCGCTCACTCGCCGCGATCCGCAAAATGGCATTCGACGAGGAATACGAGCAGATTCGGATTCACTACAAAGAGGCTGGTAGCTCTAAGTCCAAGACTGCTGTGGTCGACGTCGACTCTGATGCGCCTGATCCTGCTGAAGCCCTGGACCAACTTGTTTCCAGGTCGGCTGTCGTGTCCCTGGTAACTCCGATGAACTGGGATCATGAAGAGGTTGTGGACGATTTCCTGCAGCTAATGGCCGCCCGACTCCTTCTGGAGCTTGAAGAGGAAGAATGAACGTTATCTACCAGCTGCTGACGCCTGCCCGCTATCTGCGGATCAAGTCTGAGACGCATGAAAAGCTGGTCATTGATTACGCTTTCCCTGTCTTGATGGCGTTAGTGACTACGGTCGCATGGGGCTGGAGGCCGGACCTTCTTTCAATGGGAGGTCCGTCCGGGATTGTCACAGGTGTTTCAAGTCTAATTCAGGTTCTTGTCGGCTTTTACGTGGCGACGCTTGCTGCTGTCGCCACATTCCCAACGTCGTCTCTGGATCAGCCTACCAACCGCATAACGCTGAAGAAAAAGCCGTTGATGAGAAGGCGCTTTCTTGCCTATCTCTTCGGCTACCTTGCACTCTTGAGCCTTTTTCTTTTCGTGGCGCTTTTGTTCAGGCCGCTGGCGCACGGCTTGCTCGGGCAGCTCGACTCTGCTGACTTGCAGAAATGCCTCCGGCTTGCATTTGTTTTCATTTATCAGTTCGTTTTCTGGCAGATGGTGTTCATCACTCTGTTGGGGCTCTACTACCTAACAGACAGAATTCACCGCTCCAATACCGACACAGACTAGATGTCACTCCCTCGACGGCCGCACCCGGGGTACGCTCTTGTCGTAAACCTTCATCATCGCGTCGCTAACCCCTAGCGCGTCTTGTCTTTCGCCGCGATTGCCTGCCGATTCGGTGCCTCCCTTTCGCTTCAGGGCGTGGATGCCGAAGCGCTGATCTTCCCGAATGACGCCCTCCCGAAGCGCCATCTGAATGAATCGCTGCCATGCGCTATCCAGGCTGGACTTTTGGATTGGCTCGCCATGTTGCGCAAGGATCAAGAAGCGGTGCTCTGCGCGAAGTTGCACAGGCAGCGCGTGGCGATCGATCACCGATTGGCGCAGCGCTATCGCCGCCTCCCAGGCCGCCTTAAGGCGCGGCGACCATTCGACTAGGCTGTCACGACTACGCTTTCGTCGATTGGTATGCAGGCCTTCTTCATGCGCGTGTGCGTCGGTCAGGGTGATTGTCTCGACGCCGCGCAGCCTGCATAGGTAGCCGATCTCCATCACGATCCAGAGATAGGGCGGAACGGAGCCCTCGGTGTGCGAGCCGCGTGTTCCTCGGTCGCGAGCAAAGGCCAGGAGTGCGTCATAAGCGGCATCCGCCTGTAGCCGCTGCCGCTTGCGCTCCTGTGCAGATTCAAGGCCTTGTGCTGGGTTGTGGGGAACTAGCCCCCTGTTGAGCGCCCAGCGAAATACCAAGCGCGCGTAACGCAGCACTTTGTTCGCTTTCGTTGGCGTGCCGTCAGCCTCGATGCGATCAACAAGGCGCTGAGAGTTCGAGTTGCGTAGGCGCGCCACCTGCAGCTGCCCGAACCTAACGCCCAGGGAGGTCGGAAAGCTGAGCATCACATCGCGAGGTTGGCTGTAGTCGTCGCGCGTTCCTTTGGCGAGTTTCTTGAACTTGGGGCTGTCGTGGTACTGCTCGCAGACCCATTGGATTGTTCCCGACTGGGTGCGTTCCTCGGTGATGGCGAACAGATCGGAGCGCTTTGCGCTGGGCCCGGCGACTGTCCGTCGCTTTTTCCTGCCACCCTCAAGGGCGCAGATGCGGGCGATTGGGATCTTGGGTGGCACTATCCCCTACAACGTGTGGGTCCGCGGGGGGAGGGTTGTTGAGGTGGCGCCGAACCTTCCGCTCATTGAGTTGAGTGTATGAGCCGGCCACCCCAACCAGCAGCAGGAACTGCCGGCCGGGGTGGCTCGTCCTTCACTGGGAAACATGATGCTGGACTTGTGCAGCTCTAATGGTACAGCTCATAGAAAGGCATTTAGTTTCCGCGCGTATCGGTGAATGTCGCGCTCTGGAACTTACCCGAGAAATGCTCAATAAACGTTGCAAGAATGTTCCCGGTTATTTCCTTGTACGCAAACCTTCTTTCGTCGGGAGTCGCTTTCTCGTAGAACTTGGCGTTGAAGGTTATGGAAAAAGGGCGGGTGCTGTCGTTGATTGCATAGGTCAGATATGCCTTGTTTTTGATCTGCTCGGCAAGGTGGATGAAATCCCCATCCTTATCAACCTCCCACGATGCGATCCCGCCCGTCTTGTTGCCGAGCGCAATCTTGTCTTTGAAGCTCTTCAGTATTGATTTCGGGTCGTTGCAATCAAATACGATCGTCATGGGATAGTCCCTTTGTGGCTCGGATTGAACCATGGCTCGATGTGGGGCGCGTGGAATGAATAATCAATGGCGGATGATGAAAAAATATCTTGACAGGAATTGTTGGGTTTTATGGGCGATTCCAGATAGTCAATATGATTTGATGGCATGTGTTCTAGGTGTCTCCCTATCCAATCGACGCGGGCTTTTGCAGGTATTGTCGTAGCAACCCTTTATGGATTTGCGAGTATCCTCTGCGCATGCCGTTGCCCGACGACTTCCACTGGCAGAGAGCCGCCGCTACCGCCCCTGAGGAGGACGTGATCGCGTTCGAGGGCGTGTGGGTGGTCCGGCTATACCAGGAACACTGGGGCGGGCCGTACTTCGCGGCCCTGGATCAGCACCTACCGCGGGACCAGCAGACCCACCGGCCATGCAGCACCCACCGGCAGGGCCGGGCTGGGGCTGAGCTATGGATCGAGCGCCATCAAGCCCGGCTGCGCCTCGAATCCACCAGCAGCGGCGCCTAATCGCTGCGACGCAGCCCTCAAAAGGTTCCGTGAGGGCTCCTGAAAACGTTCACAAAGGGACTGCGAGGACAATGGTTCCACGTGGCTGCATCCTGAAACGTTGAGGATCGCAGCCCTTGTGGCGCCAGCTAATGGAAGCGAACTTTTAATCTTTCGCTGGTAGTTCCGGCCATCGGCTCCGTAGCTGCCAAGTCTGCCGTACGTCTCATTGGCGACAGGTTCTTCGCTTTCGTCCCCCGGTCGTGGGGACTTGGACTCCGGCGCACTACAAAACCTGCCCTTGGCGAGAGGCCTGCGTGGCGAAGACCATCTGTCTGCAATAGACTCAGCTGATGGATAACCAATGGAACGGTGGACATGCCTCTGACTGACCCTCAGATTGAACAGTGCCATGACAGGTACCTGCGAGAAGTAGATCGGTACGCCAAGATGGCGGACTTGGTCTACAACCGTTGCATAGACATTGTCCAGAAGAAGCTGACGATTCGCGCGACTGTGCAGCGCCGAGTAAAGTCGCCTTCCAGCTTCGTTGAGAAGTTAAGGAGGCCCGATATAAGAGCTAAATTCGACACGGTCGAAGCTGTTTTCGCCGGTGTAAGTGATTTGGCAGCGGTGCGTGTAGCCACCTATCTTGAATCTGATCGAGGCGCTGTTGTCGAGGAGATCGAATCGGCCTTCTTTGGCGCGAATGCAGATGAACCTAAAGTAGAAAAGAAAGACGATCCGCAAAAGAACTACAAGGCCACGCACTGTCAAGTATATCTGGGTGAGGGGGATCTCACCAATGGCAACGAGAATTTGGTGGATACAACTTGTGAGATTCAAGTTTGTAGCTTGCTTGCTCATGTGTTCAACGAGATTGAGCACGATCTTGTCTATAAGCCGCTGAACGGGACTCTATCAGACGCCGAGAATGAGCTAATTGATCAGCTCAGTCTAATCACCAGGGCGGGCGACCTAACTATTCGTCGTCTTCTTGCCGAGACTGATGAGCGTCATAAGGACAGTAAAGGTCGCTTCCAGGACGTTTTTGATTTTGTCGCTCGCATGAGGACGCTTCTTGGGAATGAAGTTCGATTTTCAAATAATGCAGGACAGTTGTTTGAGGAACTTCAAGGGCTGAACGTACACTCGCCGGAAGATGTTGATCGAGTGGTTGCGCATTCCGGCTTAACACTTGAACAGGCCTCCAAAGATGAGTTCGATAAGCTAAAAGCCTTTCTAGATGGAAGTGACAGAGGCATTGCTCTAGAAGAGGGGACGTCAGACGTTCTTTTGGCCGGAGTCCTTCGGACTCAAGCGGACCGAGTGCTTGATAGACACCCAACGGGCCGTGGCAAAGGTCGGCCGATGCGACTAGTGCAAATCGCCAAGGCCTACAAGCAGATGATTGAGCAACCCGCAGTCGCCCCCAATCCAGGCGCGGTAGCAGAAGCTGTCGTTGCGGAAAATGGGTGAGAGTCTGTAAAGCCTGGTTGTGATTGGCCAAGCAGCGAGAGCATGCTGCTGATTATGGATCAGAAGGTGAATGGTGCCCGCTGAGACGTCACCCTATCTGCGTGTAACTCATTGATCGGTATGTGCAGTGATTGCCATTTTGCGCAGGCGTCTCGCGGACTCGATCCCTTTCAGATCAATGCCATAGTCGTGACTAGGGCGATGCCTGGGGAACAGATGGTCGCGGAGCATCGACATGCGTGGGAGGTCCAGTAATGCGCCGCAGTCCAGCCGGCTCACGCAACCGGCTGCAGGAGTTGCTCACGGTTGTTGCGAGGGGCGTTCACCGCGCGGCTGACGCGGTACGCCTCCATGGCTGGCGGCTCGCTGGCCAGCAGCATCGCCATCGCATCGTCGGGCTCGGCCGCCAGCCATTCATCGGCTTGGCCTGCGGTCAGCCACACCGGCATGCGGTCATGGATGTCGGCCGAAACGCCGCTGCTGTCGCCGGTGATCACGGTGAACGTGCCCAGGTTGTCCGGGTCGAGCAGGGGGCTGGTGTCTTCCCAGAGCCCAGCCGCCAGCAGCGGCCCGCTCGCGTGAATGAACCACGGGTCCTTCTTACCATCCTCCGCATTGACCGACCACTCGTAACACCCGGCCATGGGAATCAGACCCCGACGCTTCTTGAACGCTGACCGAAATGCCGGCTTGGTGGCCACAGTCTCGATGCGCGCATTGATCGTCGAGCCCTGCAACTTCTTCGCCTTGGCCCAGAACGGCAGCAGGCCCCAGGACAGCCGCGTCACCTGCAGGCCGGTGCCGCGATCGAGGATCACGGAGGGGCGCTGGGTCAGCGCCAAGTTATAGCTCTCCGGGATCGACATCAGGTCGCCGACCAGCTGGGGGAACCCCAGGGTGTCAGCGTTTCGGATTGGGGTTTGGACAAATCGGCGGCACATGACCGAACCATACCCCCTGCCAGCGGCCGGGACCTTCGCGCGGTGTGCACTCCGACGGCGAGAGGCGGCCGATCCCCACACGCGGGCGGGAACTCGACCTGTATCGCCGCGGGGTGCGCGCGCGCAATCTGTATTCGCTGGATCCGGGAGCCGCATGCAGCTCAGCCCGGATGATGGAGCGGCCTGAGCAGCCGCCCGCCGGCACCGTCGCAACCCCTGAGACGTCCGGGCGTATCCTGCGGGCATGGACACCCCTGACAAGCACGGTCCGCCCGACCGCCCGGACCCCACGAAGCTGGCGCCGGGCCATTCCCACCTGCTGATGCGCGACACCCGCACCCCTGAGGAACAGCTGGCCGCCTCGTTGAAGGAGTCGGCCAGGCGCAGGGGCAGGGGGCGGTCGAAGTGGTGGGAGAAGGTTGGCGAATAATGCCGTCGCTGGGCCCCTGGGGCTCCGTAATTGAGCAAGGCCCACCAGTGCGATGCAACGGTTTCGGGAGTGGCGTCCGTAATTCAAAATCATGCATGTGCTTGATTTGGCATGCCTTGGGCCTAGACTTTTAATCTTTTGGTCGATGGTTCGAATCCATCACGGCCCACCATTGCATCGATGATCAAGGCGACCGCGAGGTCGCCTTTTTCATGCGCGGTGCTGGCGTGACCACAACCGCCCGTTGACCCGGCAGCTGTCTGCCTCTGACAGCCCCTCGAGAGAATCCCTGACCCAGGTTGAGGCAGTGACTGATGCCCGCCCGTCGTCTACACGCGCACGCTGACCGCACTGACCTTGAGCACGGCACGATGCCATTCCGCACGAGGCAGCACCGTCACCCGGTCGACGCGGGACGACGCAATGACGTTGCTGGTGGAACTTCTGCAGGCGGCGCTCGTCTTCGCCGGTGTGCTGGGCGTGGCGACAGGGGTGCAGCGCGGCTGGCGCTGGTGGGTGCGCAGGCGTAGTGGGGCATCGGCAGCCGGAAACGGGCGGCGGCGGCAGTGACCACTGCACCGCCGGGGCCGGACTCAATGCATCCCGATGTCGCCGGTGAGCGTATCCACCACGCGCTGCGCCCGTGCCCGCGCGCTTTCTCCACTGCGCGGAATGACAGGCAGGTCAGGGGTGATGCCGGCAACTTCGTCGCTGCCATCGGCACGCAGGCGTACGCAGTTCGGCACGCGCACGCGCAGGTGCGAATGGGGGAGTTCAGGCGGTGCCTCTGCGCTCATGAAGCCACAGCCATAGCCACCGCTGCGCGTACCGACCACGCGGGCGATGTGATTGTCCTGCATGCGCGCGGCAAACATCTCGGCCGAGGAGGCAGTCTTTCCATTGGTCAACACATACACCGGACCCTTCCACGCGCCCCAGTGCTCGCGCAGATCCTGGGCCCAGTCCAGGCGGTGGGCGATCAGGAAATCATCGAGGGCGTCCACGGCAGGCGTCGGCAGCGGGCCGCCGGAGGTACCCGCCGCGACCAGACGCCGGCACGGTGCGGCGTTCCAGTCCTGCTGCATGCGCCAGACCCACGACAGATCGCAGGCAGGCAGCGACACCGCCTGCCGCGACGCCTGGAAGGCGGCCCGTTGCGCGCTCAACAGCCGGCGGGCGGCGGGCTTGGGGTGGTGATGGCGCAGCGCGTCGTCGAGCCGTTCGTACTGTTCATCCAGATACGGCTGGCCCGCGGCCGATTCGCTGACGTCAAGCACGGCGGAGGCCACCGGCGTGGAGGTGAACAGGCGCGCGAGCGTGTCGCCGCTATCGTCACCGCCCGGGTTGTCCCCCACATCCACCAGCACCGCGTCCACCCCGTCCTGCTGGAAGCGTCGCAGGCTGGCGGCGATCACCTCGACCCAGCCACGGCCCAATGTGCCGCGCATCTCCGCAGTGGAGTCGGCGTGCCGCAGTTGTGGCCACAGCGCGTGGCACAGGCCGGGATAGCGCAACGCATCGAACTCGTGCAACCGCAGCAGGCCGATCCGGCGCCCATCCGGCAACGACAGAATGCCGGTGCGCAGCATGGGGTCAGCGCCATCGTTCAACGGCTGGTAGCCCGGCAGCGTTTCCAGCGGCAGGCTGAAATCGTGGCGACCTTCGTCGGACACCCCGAGCAGCGCACAGCCCGCGCCAGCGCCCAGGGTGCGTGGGTCCACGGCAGCGGGTGCGACGGCGCGGGGCGCCTGCTCAAGCGGATCGAGCAGACTGAGGTGGCCATCATGGAAGCCGGCCAGGAAGGTGCGAAGCGCCTGGGCCGCCTGCGCATCGGTCTGCGCTTCGGCCAGCGAGCGCTGCGCGGAAGCATCCAGCGCGGGGAGATCCACGCCGCCCTGAGGCGAGGCGACCCAGGCCAGGTGCGCGTAATCCTGCTCCAGCACCTGCTTGAGTGCCGCATGGTCGGCCTGCCAGGCGCTGCGATCGAACGCCGGTGCGGCGCGGGATGCGTCGGGCGAGGCCATGGCCAGCATCGCCAGTGTGATCACGATCCCTCTCGTCCCTGCCATACAGCCTCCTTGCGACCCGGTGATGCCCGCACAGATGAGCGCGACCAGATCATGTGTGCGCGATTGACTGCCATGGATCGTAGCCAATGCGCTTCACCGTCGGTAGTCCCGTTCGCGCCGCAGCCGGCGACAGTCTCACGCCGCCGTTCCCCCGATGCGCGCACGATCAAAACGATACCCGGCCACAGTGGGCGTCGACGATCCCACGGAGCGCTGCCATGAACACGGTTAGCAATGGTCACGCGATACGCGAACTGAACCAGATCATTGGCATCGCACGCGACGGCCACGAGATCTATGCCAAGGCCGTTGCCGGTGTGCAGATGCACGATCCGCCGTTGAGCGCCTTGATGATGCGGATGGCGGCGTCGAAGACGCAGGTCGTCGCCGGCGTCACGCGACTGGTGCGCGACGCCGGCGGCCAGCCCGCACGTCACGGCACGCTGGCAGGCACTGTCCGTGGGTGCTTCGGCTGGCTGGGGACGGTGCTGGGCGATGCGGGCATCCAGTACGTCAGCGAGAGCCAGGCAGCAGAAGCGCGGCTGGTGCGCGCGCTCGAGGCGAGCGTGCGGGACGGCGCGTTGCCGCCACAGGCAAGGCGCGCGCTCAATGGCATGCTGTTGCAGACGCGGCTGTGCTGGGATGACATGCGCCAGCAATTGGAGACCCTGCGGGAGCGCGACACATGAGCGCGGATGAGCCAGCGCGGATCCGCAATGCGGTACCACGAACGCAATGCGGTACCACGAACGCATGGAACAACGCTTGTCTCGGGTGCACGTCGTTTCCGTCGTCCTGCCGTAGTCGTCCTGCCCTATGCGCCTGGCGCGGCCCGACCTATGAGGGCTGCGCGGATGCGCAGCCCACCCTGCGGCGAAGCGATTATTTCTGCTGCGGCTTGTTGCCGGCGTCAGGACCCTTTTTGGTGTCCTGTTCCTGTTCCTGCTTCTGCTGTTTGGCCTGCGCGTCCTTGCGATCCTGTTCGGACTGCGGGCCGTTCTGGGCAGCAGCGGCATTTTTGACGTTGTTTTCGTTGTTCTGCATGGTGGACATGGGTAACTCCAAGGCGACGTCATGTCGCACGCTGATCGTGGACCTGACGCTGTTACGCGCCGGTCGCCCTTGCATGAGCACGGGGTCAGCATCGTCTCAGCGAACGCCGGCAATGCAGCACTTTCCCGCTGAACAGGGAGATCGCAGACCTGCGCATACGCGCGGTATGCATGCGATCACGCACAATAGGCTGTCTTTGAGCTGATCGTTGTTGGAGGTGCCATGAAACGTGTCGTCCTGTTGAGCCTCGGGGCGCTTGCGCTCGTGGCGTGCTCCAAGCCGGAACCTGCCGATCAGGCGGCCCCGCCGTCGCCCTCCGAGGCCCCCACGGCCGCCGAACCTGCCGACCCCGCCGCTGCCGCCACCCAGTCACCGTCGTTCGATTGCGCCAAGGCGCAATCCGAGGCCGAGAAGCTGGTGTGTGTGGACCCGCGCCTGGCCGCGCTGGACCGTCAGCTGGCTGCGCTCTACAAGCGTGTGCAGACCAGCCCGGACGAGCTGGACATCGCGGCCGAACAGCGTGGCTGGATCAAGGGGCGCGATGCCTGCTCGCGCGCGGTGGAACCCAAGCGCTGCCTGGTGGAGTCCTATCAGACCCGTCTGGTCGAGCTGACCATCAACGGCGGCGGCATCCAGATACCCGCCAAGGTCGAGTACCGCTGCGACGACAACAGCAAGCCGGTGACGGCGGTGTTCTACAACGACATCGACCCGACGGCTGCCGTGGTCAGCTGGGGCAACGACCAGGCGATCGTCTTCCCGATGCCGGTCACCCAGGACGAGAACAATGGCGGGCGCTGGGGCCGTGAAGGCGTCGATCTGCGCACCCACGATGACCAGACCACGCTGGAGTTCTACGGCACCACGCTGCAGTGCCAGGTCGCCAAGTGATGGCGACCGCCGCCGCGTCGCTCAGCGCACGCGGCGGTAGCGGACCTCGTTCTGGCGGTCGCCCACCTCGGTGGTGACGAAACCGTCGCGGCTCTGGCTGATATCGAACACACTGCTGCCGACATTGAGCTGGCCGCCGTTGATCCAGCCATTCAACGTCTGGCCGCGCGTCTGCGCACTCATGCGGCCATCGCTGTCGATGCGCATGCGGATGTCGGCATTGAAATTGGGGTTGTAGCCCTCGAACTCGCCGATCATCCAACCGGGTACGTAGGACGTATGCCGGGCGCCCTGGTAGCTGTCGTCCTCGTAGCGCGCGTCATCCTTGTTGGCGTTGTGCGCCAGCGCCCCGAGGATGGCCGCGCCGATCAGCACGCCGGCGGCGACCTTGGCGTCGTGATTGTCATCGTCGTGGCGATCATCCCGATCGCTGCCGCCGTGGACCCGGAACGAGGCGCGGCAGCCATCGTCGACCCACACTTCACGGCGGTCATAGTCCCAGCTGCGGCCCTGGCGACAGTCCGCACCGGACAGCTTGCGGTCCAAGGTGACGTAGCCGGCGCGGGGCAGGGAACAGGATTGATAACGGTTGTCGCGGCTTTCGCAGGTGACGAAATCATCCGCGCGTGCGTTCTCGAACGGCATCAGCAATAGCAGGGGCGTGGCCAGCAGCGTACGGAAGAGCATGTCGTCAATTCCGGCAGGGAAGAGGAGCGCGTTCGCTGACGCCGACGATGGGCACGGCGGCATGAAATCCGGATGAAGATCGCTGCCGGCAGTCGCCCTTCAAACCGATCGATCGCCTCAGGCGCAGGCGGCC
>Ga0213825_1002477_pt1 | contig 11728 bp, 10 predicted proteins | sample MC6MC0900MG_FD_179896 | JGI IMG/M metagenome (GOLD analysis project Ga0213825, IMG submission 179896) | Enriched soil aggregate microbial communities from Iowa State University, Ames, United States - MC6-MC0900-MG | ecosystem: Environmental > Terrestrial > Soil > Unclassified | place: USA: Iowa... | reverse complement strand
ATTCCAGCGCTCTTTTTGCATATTCAAATTCTTCATATCCCGTAATAATTGCTACCTTTGTATTTTTGGCATGCTCATATACATACTTTGCAAGTTCCAGTCCATCCACATGGGGCATGCAGATATCAGTGAGAATCAGGCTGACCGGCTCCCGTTCAATAAATGCTATGGCCTCCCTGCCGTTCTCGCAGATACCCGCTAATTCGTACCCCAGCTCCTCCCACGGGATTTTTCTGGAAATCCGTTCCCGGATTAATATTTCGTCATCCACCAGCAATACTTTATACATGTTTTTCCCCCGTCAAACAATCCTTCCTATGGACTCTCCCTCTGACAACATGGTCTGGAGTATTTCCACCTGCGGTTCCCGGCTGCTGCCGTTCTTTAACCGTTCCATCATAATCTCGGCTGCCCTTACAGCAATCTGTTCCATGGGCTGTGTGATCATCCAAAGCTTAGGCTTTACCACTTGAGCCAGCATCATATTGTCAAACCCGATTACAGAGATTTCCTTTGGAAAAGAAACATTCTGTTCATTCATGGCAATCACGGCTCCAAGTGTAATCTCATAATTACTTAAAAACACTGCTGTTGGCCGTTCTTTCATGTCTAACATTTTTTTCATGGCTTCATATCCATGCCCCACAGTTAATTCTCCCTTCGCAATGCAGGCTTCTGCCCCTGTTACCTCCATGGCCCGGCAAAAACCATAAAGCCTCTTTCTGGCTGTGTAATAATGCTCATCCCCGCAGATCATTCCGATCCGGCGGTGTCCATATGCCAGAAGCTTCTCCACCGCCAGCTTTGATGCCGTTTCATTGTCAACAATCACGCTGTCAAATGCCTGATCATCGAAAATCCGGTCAATCAGTACAATAGGAATCCCCCGTTCCCTGGCAAGCTTTAAATAACCGGAATTTTCAGACGTAGGAAACGTGATAATTCCATCCACCTGTTTTCCCAGGAGAAACTGTATCTCTTCTGCCTCTAATTCCGGATTTCCGCGGCAGTCACAAAGAAACATCCCGTATCCGTGCTGACGGAGGATGTCTTCCATCCGGGATATGATGGTACCTGCAAAAATATTTTTCAAATCATGGAGCAAAACTCCTACGATTCTGGTTTGCCTTGTTTTTAAGCCCCGGGCAACTTCATTGACTTCGTAATGGAGTTCCTCTATGGCCCTGCCGATTGCCGCCCTGTTTTCCGGCAGAACATTGCCGCCATTTAAATATTTGGAAATTGTAGCCAATGACAGCCCCGTCAGCTTCTGAATGTCTCTTATTGTTGCACCCATAGTCTTCCTCTCCTAACCGCGAAACGTTTCGCTCTTATTCCTTTTCATTATACATAATCTGCGGCAAAAAGAACAGTATCAAATTTACAGGCTTCCCATGGCTCACAAAAAGAAAGAGAAGCTTCCTTTCCGGCTGCTCCTCTTTCTTTTTCCTATTTTACAATATAGCCATCCTCATCCCACAGGGCATGCCAGTCTGATGCTCCTTCCCAGAGGAACACCTGTCCTTTTACCAACCGGTTATTGCGCTCCAGGGTTGCAATTGTTTTCATCTCATCCTCTGTAAGCGGATCTTCTGTCATGGCTTTTAGGTTGCTGACATACTCTGCTTCGTAAATGGAAAATGGAATGGGAATCTGACCTCTCTGTCTGGCCCATTTCAGTGCAATGAGGGCCGGATGGCATCCGTGAGCCTCTGCGATCTTCTTCATCTCAGGCTGCTGTAAGTCTGCAATATCTTCCTGGCACATATCCCGTTCCGGGCGCTGGGGAGAACCAAGGGGCATGAAGCCCACTGGCTGGATCTTATGTGCTACAAGATAATCAAAAAGCTCCTGCTGCTGGAAGCAGGGATGGAGTTCCATTTCACAGGCAACAGGCATGACTTTCATCAGCGGTAAAACTGCTTCCAGTTTTGGTATGGTCATATTGGAAATACCAATGTTACGGATAAGTCCTTTTTCTACAAGCGCTTCACACTGTCTGTATGTACGGATGAATTCCTCTGTGCTGAAGGGTCTGGAATCCGGATTGCGGGAATCAGCATCACAATGAGGGGCATGATAGTTTGGAAATGGCCAATGGATAAAAAACAGATCCATATAGCCGCACTGCAAGTCCAAGATACTCTTTTTACAGGACTCCTCTACCCGTTCATGCATATCATTCCACACTTTTGTCATGATAAACAGTTCTTTTCTATCCACAACGCCTTCCTCAAACGCATCCTGGAATACCTTTCCGATCTGGTCCTCATTGCCGTAGCAGGCGGCACAGTCAAACATCCGGTATCCGCAGCGGATTGCTCCTGCCACCGCAGAGGACACTTCTTCCGGGGTAAAACGGTCAGAACCAAAGGTTCCCATTCCAACACAGGGAATCTGCTCTCCCGTATATAGTGTTACTTTTGGCACATCTGCCGGATTGATAAATTCTCCCATCTGTTTCTTCTCCTCTTCATTTTTTCTTATTCATTATAAAATTGTTATGGTATAACCTAGCTCTTCTAAAAGCCCTGGCTCTGCAATCAATACATTCCTCTTATGCTCCAACACATCATCCTCATCGCTGCAGGTGGAAAGACCGGACCATGGCTCCATAGCAATAAAAGGTCCGTTGTTGTTTGAGGACCACAGAATCAGATATGGAAACTGTGGAAACTCCAATTGGATTCCTTTTTGCTCCTGCCTGTGAATGTACTGGATTTTCCGGGATTTCAACTGATCAAAGATCATTGCATCCTTTTTAAACAGATCATGATTTAAGCGTAATGTATCACTGCCTTCCAGCATAAGAGTTCTTGTTCCCATATCGATAAGTCCTGTCTCTGTCACAGGAGCAGGAACCGTACAATTTTCCTCCTGTTCAAAAACAATCTTATAGTCGGAATAATCCTCCCCGCTGTCCAGGGGGCAATTGAATGCAGGATGACCTCCTATAAAAAAAGGCATATTCGCAGTATCCCTGTTCAAAATCCCATAGGTTACCTGTATCTGCTTTTCCTTCAGCGTATAAGTGATGGACAGACGAAACCGATAGGGAAACTGAGAAAGCATAGATTCATTTTCCACAATGGAGAAACAAATTTTGTCTTTGTACATGAATTCCAGTTTAAATTCTTCCTTCCGTACAATGCCATGCCTTGGCATGTGAACCGGCTTTCCATCTTCCGTCACTGCCTGGTCTTCCCTCAGACTTCCGCAGATGGGAAACAGCACAGGCGCCTGGCCGCTCCAATACCTGGGGTCTCCCTGCCATAAATATTCCCGTCCGCTCTTGTCCCTGATTGAGGTCAATCCTCCGCCCTTAGTCGTAAATTCCACGCACAAATCGTCATTCTCCAATAAATAGTTCATTGCATCCCCCGATCCTGCATACTTCAATCTCCGGCAGAAGCCGTTCCATATCCTCAAGTCTGTAATATCCGGTTTCTTCCCTTAATGCCGCAGCTGCTGAAATAGCGCTGGCTTTTCTTAAGATTTCTTCCACAGGCAGACCCTGGCTCAGCCCCAGGGCAAAACCGGCAATCATGGAATCCCCGCACCCCACCGTATTAACCGCATGAATCTTTGGCACTGTGGCCCGGTAAACTCCCGTATCGCAAACAACGAAGGATCCGTCTTTTCCAAGAGAAACTGCCACAATTTCCACGCCACGTCTATGGATCTCACCGGCTGCCCGGATCATCTCCTCCAGACTGTCACAGGACTTTCCGGTCAGCATCCGGATTTCGTCCAAATTTGGCTTAATCATGGTTGGCCGGGCCTCTATCCCCATCTCAAGAAGCGATCCGCTGGTATCCAGTATCACCTTTTTTCCAAGGTCTTTTCCAATCTTTATCAGGTGCTGGTATGCAGTTCCATTAAGACCTCTTGGAACGCTTCCAGATATGGCCACCACCTCTGCCTGTTTGGCCAATTCTTCGAACTGCCCAGTAAACCGCCAGAAATCTTCCATTGAAACGGTAAAACCCGGCTCCAGAAATTCAGTCTGGATTTTATTTTTCTCATCCCAGATATTAATGCAGGAACGGCTTTCCTCCTTTAAATGACAGAATGCACTTTTAATCCCAAATGGCTTTAAAGAATCCTCAATATAGCTTCCCGCATGGCCGCCGATAAAACCGGTAGCAACCACTTGGGCACCGGAAATGGCAGCCGGCTTAGAAACATTCAGTCCTTTTCCGCCCGGAGTATAAGTACATTCCTTTACCCGGTTTACCTCACCTAAACAAAACCCATCCACTACATAGCGTTTGTCAATTGCTGCATTCAGTGTCACCGTCAGTATCATAGCTGCCTCCTATTCTTCATTTACCAGCAGAACTTTTCCTTTGACCTGGCCTGGTATCTTGAACATCTGGAAGGCCTCCTGTGCCTGGCTCATGGGAACCTTTTTATAGATAAAACCCGGATCGAACTTAAGCTGTCCAGTTGCAAAGTAGTGTGCAGTCAGGCTCCACTCTTTTCCAGGGAACGGGGAACTGTAAGACATCCAGGAACCGGTCAGATGAAATTCCTTCCGGTTCATATTTTCCCACATGGCCGGAGTAAACTTAAGTTCCTCATGGGGAGTGCCCACAAAGCACACATGAGCTTTATTCGCCGCCAGTTCAAAGGCCATGTGCATGGTGGGTATCTGTCCGGCCGTCTCAAATACGTAGGAAAAACCTTTCCCCTCAGTGATGGCCATGGCTTTTTCCATATATCCATCTTCAGTGGTATTGACGGTTTCATCGGCTCCCAGCCGTTTTGCAAGCTCCAGTCTCTCATGACTGATATCAAATACCACAACTTTTCTGGAACCAAATATTTTAGCCCACTGCATCGTAAACATGCCTATGGTTCCGCCGCCTAAAACAGCAACATACTCACCGCCCCTGTACTCATTCTGGAAAATCCCGTGAAGGGCAACCGTGGATGGTTCAAACATGGCTCCCTGCTCATAGGAAATGCTCTTATCAAATACAACCGCGTTCTGCTCTGGTAATACCACATAATCCGCATTGCTCCCCTGCTGTCTGGAACCGATAAAACTATAATGCTTGCAGAGGGAAAAGTTTCCATTCTGACAATCATCACATTTCATACAGGGAAGCAACGGTGCACCGGATACTCTGTCACCGACTTTGATTTTCTTAACGCCCTCTCCTACCTCCACCACATCACCGGAAAATTCATGTCCCAGCACGATGGGATAATAGTGTACTCCATGATGCAGGACTCTGGGTATGTCAGAACCGCATATACCGGACGCTTTTACTTTCACCTTTACCAGTCCCGGTCCTGCCACCGGTTCCTCATAATCCTGATATGTTACATTTTCATTTGCACAAACGACTGCCGCTTTCATTTTCAGCCTCCTACTTTTCCATAATTGTTTGTAATGAGTCGTATATCTCCAGATAATTCCGGTAATTCCGGTCATATACCTCCCGATTATCCTGATTTGGCACATGATAGCGCTTATTTTTAACGGTTATCTTTACCGCATCTTCAAAACTCCCATAGATTCCTACGCCTACGCCAGCCAGGATGGCAGCGCCAAGGGTCGTGGCGGTATCGGATGATGGTACTGCAATGGGCTTTCCCGTTACATCCGACTTGATTTGCGTCCATAAAAGGGAATTTGCAGAACCTCCCATTGCCCTGAGTACGCTCACCTTAGCGCCTGCATGCTCAGCAACCTCCAGATTATGCTTTAAGGACATGGCAACGCCTTCCATGGCCGCACGGATTAAATGACCTTTTGTCTTGCTGAAATCCAGGCCATAATAAACACCCTTTGCCTTTGGGTTCCAGATAGGGGAACGCTCACCTGCCATATAGGGCAGAAAGATCAATCCATCGCTTCCCGGAGCAGTTTCCTGCGCCAGATCATTAAACAATTCCAATGAACTTCTGCCGCAGCGCCTGCCTTCTTCTCGTTCATAATCAGCCAATTCCCGCTCCAGCCAGCGCATCACTCCGCCGCCGCCTGTTGTACCTCCCTGAAGCAGCCACAGGCCGGGAATCACATGGTAACCAAGAATCAGCCGCATATCTGCCTTATACTGATCCATACAAATGCTCATTCCGCCTGCCTGCCCGCCCTGTTCCTGTGTTTCTCCCGAATGGATCACACCGGCGCCCAGGGTTCCGCAGGCTGCATCAAGACCCCCGGCCACGACAGGAGTTCCGGCAGCGAGGCCGGATTGTGCCGCTGCATGGTCCGTCACTGTTCCGATCACTTCATGGCAGGAATAGATCTCAGGCAGGAGCCCTTCCGGGATGCCAAACGCGTCACACATTTCCCGATTCCAGGTCCCTGTATGCATATCAAAGCAATGCAGTCCGTATCCCTGAGAGACATCCTGTGTCATCTTTCCAGTCAGCTTACATGCGATATAGCTGTTAGACTGGAGAATTTTATATGTATGCTCATACACCTGAGGAAGATTTCTCTGATACCAGATGATTTTAGCTGTGGTATAGGATGGCTGAAGAGAATTGCCGGAAATTTCAAAGATCCTTTTTTCTCCCACCCTGTCATTTAATTCCTTACAGATATCGTTTGCTCTGGTATCCATCCAGATTGGCGTATCAGCCAGAACATTTCCTTCCCGGTCAACCGCTACTGCCGCCCAGCTCTGCCCATCGATTCCGATTCCGGCAATTTGCCCTGCGGGGATTTTGGATTGTTCCAATACCCTTTTTATCCCACGGCAAATCCCTGTCCACCAGTCCTCCGGGTTCTGTTCCGCCCAGCCTGGCTTTGGATATGAAACCTCATATTCTTCGCTGGCAGAGGAAATGACATTTCCTCCCTGGTCAAAAAGAGCCACCTTGCAGGCGCTTGTACCGATATCGATTCCCAATAAATATGGTCCCATATCATTCTCCGTCCTGTTTCTATTTTGCCTTATGGTCGCATCCGCATACCAGGATGCGGTTTTTTACAAGTTCCTTTACGGCCTCCATTCCAACGCCTCCCAGTTTTTTGGGATCAAACATATCCGGATTTTCTGCAATCAGCTTCTTTCCTGCATCGGTGTAGGCAACTCTCAGTTCTGTTGCAAAATTCACCTTGCACATACCTCTCTGCACACACTCCCGGATATCCTCATCTCTTAAGCCTGACGCACCATGAAGTACCAGTGGGATTGAAACCAGTGACTTAACCTCCGAAACTCTCTCTTTGTCCAGAACAGGCGTATCCGCATAGAATCCATGGGCCGTTCCAATGGCGATTGCCAATGAGTCCACCCCCGTGCGTTCAACGAACTCCCTGGCCTCTGCCGGGTCGGTATTCGTATCTCCCTCGGCTTCCAGATCATCTTCCTTTCCGCCTACCTTACCAAGTTCTGCTTCTACTGTAACACCGCAGGCTTTTGCAACCTCTGTCACCTTTTTAGTAAGGGCGATATTCTGTTCAAAGTCCTCATGGGAGCCGTCAATCATGACCGATGTATAACCTGCCTGGATGGCCCGCACCGCAAGCTCAAAGCTGCTGCCGTGGTCCAGATGGAGGCATACCGGAATTCCGGCCTTTTCAGCCTCAGCTGCTACCAGGGCCTGATATGTTTTTAAGGATCCATACTTTACAGTAGACGGTGTGGTCTGAAGCATCACCGGAGCCTGCAGCTCTTTGGCTGCGGCAATGACTGCCTTTACCATCTCCATATTTTCCACATTAAATGCCCCTACTGCGTATCCACCCTTCTGTGCATCCAGCAGCATCTGTTTCGACGTAACTAATGCCATTGTACTTCCTCCTTATATCGTGATGATTGTTTGTTCTGACTTTAATTATAAAGATATTTCCCCAAATGATTAGTGCCTTATGAGACAACCCAGGACTGATAATGTCGTGTTTTCGAACATCTTGACTTAGTCCTCTTCTCTTGGTAAACTGGTGATATCAATGGGAAACAGGAGGCATGCCATGAGAACGGTATATACTGATCTGAATATTAAGATTACAATCAATGATACAACATTCCTAGTCCTGAACATTGTGTTTGAGCGATTTCTCCGTTCCATGCCCAGGCACAGCCATGGGAACAACAGCTACGAGATCCATTACATTCCCTATGGTCACGGAACTGTCTATATTGATGACCGGGTTTATGACATTACCCCTAATACCCTTTACATGACCGGTCCCCATGTGGAGCATGAGCAGATCCCTATTAAAAATGATCCGATGACAGAGTATTGCATCTATTTTAAGCTCCAGAATTCCGGGAACGGAATTCCGGGAACGGAAACCGTGGCATATAAATTCCAGAATACCCACTTCTGGTTCGGTCAGGATACCCAGGAGCTATATCCGCTGATGCAGCAGATTTTCTTTGAATTGGAGCACCGGTATACCGGTTATATGATTCAGGTTGAAACCCTGCTTCAGCAGTGTGTAGTGAAAATTGTACGCAACTATGAAAACAGACGGCAGTCAAAGGTTCATTTTTCTCCGTCCAATCTGGTAGACAGCAAATATATCATTGTTGAGGAAAGTTTTCTTTATGAATATGAGACCCTTACTTTAGAAAGCCTGGCCGAACGCCTTGGATTAAGCATCCGGCAGACAGAACGATTTTTAAAAGAATACTATGGAAAGACATTTCTTCAGAAAAAAACTGAGGCAAAGATGTCCATGGCAAAAATTTATCTAAATGACGCCAGCTTAAACATTTCAGAAATTGCCGACCGGCTCAATTATTCATCTGTCCAGCATTTTTCCTATGCCTTTAAGCAGTATTACGGAATTTCAGCAAGCATTTATCGGAAAAACAGTCAATAAAACATGCACTTTAAACGTAAGACACAAAAGCCTTACATTCAAAGTGCATGTTTTTCTGCTTTCTATAATTCGGCAGATCCAATATGGCATCTTGTTGTTTCCCATTCTCCTTAGCAGACATTTTTTTATATATCACAGGATACTATTCCCTAAGATTCAAATTCATTTTATGGAATACTATTTTCACAATTACTACGGAGCCCAATATGAGGAATGCATAAACACATTTAAATATATCCAGCGAAAATAAATATATTATAGAAATCCTGTCGTGCCCTGCATAATTTATAATGCTTCCAAACACATTCGTAGATACAAATGCAACAGCATAAATGATTATCTGATATAAGTTGAGAACCATAAAAGAATCTTCTGTTTTCACAAGGCTGTGCTGAATAATTGTCATCATAAGATATACACCAGATGCAATTACTCCGCTTAGCAGAGAAAATATGGTAATAAAAACTACATTTATCATACTGCCTGAGACATATACAGGGAGCATGACTAAAACCACCATATATATTAAATATAGTCTGCATATGTATCTATTTCCCTTTTGTAAATTCCTATCTAAAACCCTGCCCATAAATGGAAGGAATAATGTTCCACCTAAATTGTTTAATGTTATATATAATGATACCAGTTTTGAGGAATATCCCATCACAGTTTTAAGATAAACAACATTCAGCGTAAATCCTATGCATAGAAATAACAGGTCTAAAATAAGCGCCCATAGTATTTTCTTATTATCACTTAACTGCTGCAGTAATGGTCTGCTAATTTTATGTCCTTCGTTATTAGCTATGATAATCTGTTTCCTGCTTATTTTTCTGATTGTATAAAACTGTAATAAAAGGCCAAATAATGACACACACAATAGTGCTTTATATTGCAAGCTGTTCATAACATCTCCAACAAAGAAAGCCAGGAGTAAAATAAATAATGTGTTCAGTGACATAAATACAAACCTCATACGGCTAAAGAACTGACCTCTGTCACTAATTGATGTAATCTCCCTCATTAAGGGCTGCCAGCATATACCAACGCCATATTCTGTGGAAATCTGATAAATAATGATTAAAGCAGTATAGTTCCAGACCCCCAGCAAGTTCCATGGAACTGATAATAGCACTGCTACAAAAATCACTTTTACAATAATACTGATTTCTATCATTTTCACTTTACTCCTCCCTCTCAAGACGAATATCAGAGGGAGCCTCACCAATGCGACCAAAGGTATTAATGATAAAATAAAGGTGATATTTGCGATCTTAAATAAAAGAATATCGGTTAGAAACAGCACCATAATATCACCTGTCAGTGTATTCGTAATTATCTGATTAAATGAGTTAAAGATAATTGCCTGCTTCTGACAATATTTTTTTTCAATATAAACACCAATGTCTTCCATTCTTCTCCTATCGATTGCCATTTCTCTTATTTTCATATTCCCTGAAATACATTTTCCATTCTTTTTATCATTGCACTTCACAGGATACACGTTATATTGACAAATCATTTGAAACTATTATAATAATATTAATGTTATAAAAATATCCATATTTTGATTGTTTTTATCATTAAATTGAGGTGCCTATGCAAATTTCAGTTGATCATCAACATAGAGAGTTAAAAATGCATGGATCGAAAGAATATCCCATTTTAATCAGTAAAGAATTGCTGTCCAGATATGACAAAGGTTATTTTCTGGATCATTGGCATCCAGAAATAGAATTCACCTATATTATAGAAGGTGAAATTCTATATACCATCAATGGTTTTGAACTTCTGTTAAAAGAGGGACAGGGAATTTTCTGTAATCAAAATATGATGCATAGCGGGAAAATGCATAACAGGCTAGATTGTAAATATTTATCCATCACATTCCTGCCTAAGCTCATTTATGGTTTTGAATTAAGTCGTATTAAGATAAAATATATAGATGAAATCGTTAAAAACCCGTCTTTCTCTCATCTTTTGCTGCTAGACAATGACCAAGGTGCAAAAAATATCCTGGAAATTTTATCAGAGATTAATACTTTGCAATTGATCAATAAAGAAATCAATGAATTAAAACTGCTTACACTTTTAACCTCCATATGGATGAATTTATATGACTGCTTTGAAAAATCAAAAGATGAATTATCAGTATGTTCTTATAATGAGAAGGAACTGAATCGGCTAAAGAAAATATTAGAATATATACATAATAATTATGGCAGTAAGATATCTTTAGAAGAGATTGCCGGTACCATAAACATTTGTACCAATGAATGCTGTCGATTCTTTAAGAAACATATGAACGCAACGATAAGTGCCTATCTATCAGACTATAGAATTAAAAAAAGTCTATACCTATTAGATAATACTGATTTAAGTATTACAGAATTAGCGCATGATATAGGTTTTTCTAGCGGAAGCTATTTTACTCAGGTTTTTCGTGAGAAAATGGGCTTTACTCCCAATCAATATAGGAATAGAAAAATTGATCAATAATAAAAGCGGTTCTCTATGTGTTTCATGAACGAACCCCTATAAGTTAGACCAAAAAATTTAACTTATTGGAGATCACTTCATAATTATCATAGCAGAACCGCTTTTTTATTTACTCTCACTATAACAGAATCATCAGCGTGACATACTCCCACCACTTAGCACCACATTTTGGATCTACCAAATGCTTATGCTAGAAGTGAGGGCTTCTTGCTCAAGTAACCTAACGGTTACAGTATCAACAAGCTATCCCCGTGCGCCCCACGGTTTCTTTTAGCCGTTTATGCCAATACTAATATTCCTTGTTTTTTGATATTGCGTGCAGCATTTACATCTCTGTCACATATGAAACCGCATTCACATTGATACATGCGTTCCGACAGAGACAATTCTTCTTTTACTTTTCCACAGCAAGAACAGGTTTTACTGCTCGGA
>Ga0213825_1002476_pt1 | contig 11736 bp, 10 predicted proteins | sample MC6MC0900MG_FD_179896 | JGI IMG/M metagenome (GOLD analysis project Ga0213825, IMG submission 179896) | Enriched soil aggregate microbial communities from Iowa State University, Ames, United States - MC6-MC0900-MG | ecosystem: Environmental > Terrestrial > Soil > Unclassified | place: USA: Iowa... | reverse complement strand
TATCAAGTAATCGTTTACCTTCTTCCTCAAAAGACTGTACAATACTTTTTTCGTATTGAACAGTTGGCAAGTCCTTATTATGAATTAATATATCCTTTTTTTCAACAATCTTCCTCATTTTTTTATCATATTCTACAACAAGATGACCAGTATATTGTCCAAATTTCCCTCCGCCTGTTAATAAAACGCCATTCACTAGTTTTCCATTCGGGAGAACATGATGTGTATGTGAGCCGAATATTACATCAATTTCTGGGCATTCCTCCGCTAAAAGCTCATCCTCTGTTATCCCTAAATGTGACAGACAAACAATAATATCTACTTCTTTACGGAGCTGCAGTGCTAAGTGAATGAGTGTACTTCGTGCCTCATTCATCTCCCAGTTTAATTCCTTATAATAAATTTCAAACATAGCAGTGGCTGCAATAACTGCAAGCTTTGTACCATGAGCAGTTGTTAATACAACATACGGCTTCATCCACGCTGGATTTGTTCCTTGCGAGGCATACACATTAGCAACGACAACATCAAAAGCTGCTTCATCATACAGATGATATAGCTCCTCATGGGACAATGTTATCCCTTCATTATTACCAATTGTCACTACGTCATAGCCAGCTTCATTCAATAACATCACATTGCCCTTACCGACTGTTGCTTCTGTATAAATATTTGAACGATCTAAATGATCTCCGACATCAAATAAATAACTTGTTTCCCCCAGGTTTGTAAGCCCGCTACGCATCTCTTTCACATAGCTTTGCATTCGTGGCCAATACTTAAAATGACTGTGCAAATCATTCGTATGAAAAATATGAATTTTTTCCTGCATAAAAGCCACCTCATCTTTAAAATAGCTTCTGTTTCTGTATAAGTGCTATAAACTCATCAGACCTTAATGTCTGTATAAAGTCGATTTCTAGACACTTCCAATCAAGTTGACAATAAACCCTCGATAATAGAACGAATTCCCAATAACAACAAAATAACTCGAAGTGCTACTACAAGAGTATCCGATTTAATTCTTTTGTTTAATGCTGCCCCAAGCTTTGCCCCAATATAAGCTCCTGGAATAACTGGTATTGTATAGAGCCATGGTACATGCCCTAAATAAATATGACTCGCTGAGTTAACAAGCGACGATAGAAATACCATAAACATCGATGTTGCCACTGCAACATGTGGTGGAAACAAAAATAAAATAATCATAGCAGGCACCATCATCGAGCCCCCACCGATACCAAATAATCCAGAGGCAAAGCCTATGCCAAATGTTAATATAATGGCAAACCAAATTGGATAGCCGTATACAAAGGTATTTCCTTCATTATCCGTGAATTCCTGTTGCACACCATTTTTTACAAACCATTTTACAGGTTTCAATCGATCACGTACAAGTAATATCGTCGCTAAAATGATCAATAAAATACCAAAATATAAATTAAATGATGGTAAATCTAATCCCTTATTTACCCATGCCCCCAGCATTGTCCCAGGAATACTCCCTATGAAAAATATAAAACCGCTTTTATAATCAACTGTTTTCGATTTCATAAAGCTTAACGTAGAGGCAAGACCAGTGAAAATCATCATGACAACAGATAAACCAACCACTTTTTGGGGAGTCATATCTGGAATCATCCCTAAATTTAATCCAATGAATAATGTTGCAGGGACTAAGATAATTCCTCCACCGAGCCCAACTAATGAGCCAATTAACCCTGAAAATAATGCAATAATCGCTAAAAGAATAAATTCCATTATAGTTCCCCTTCAAACATGTTTAATTGTTTAGGCGCTAAACCTACATCTCTAATCGCTAAAATCCCTTGTAACTCCTTTGCATTTTTAGCAGCATGGAGCCCTGAATTATTATTGAATAATACATACAGATCCTGTACCTCTGATTGGAGACGTTTCACATGCTGACCAAGCTGCTGTAATTCTTCACTATTATAATCATATAAAAAACGAACCTTGCGCCAGTTTTCGGCATTACCAGTATTGCGCCACCCATGAATGTTACGTCCATGAATACGTACAAGTGCCTTAGTCGCAGTAACAGTAGGATAAAATGGTACAGAGCCTACGCCAGCCTGTGGTTCATCACAAATAGTGTGAATAAATTGATGCTCTCGTAATAAATCCATCGTTTGCTGCACTACATTGTCCGCATACCATGTCCGATTGCGAAACTCTATAGCTACGTCAAAGCCTTTGAGCTGCTGCCTAATATACAAAAGATATTGAACATTTTTTGCCTGACAATCAAACCAAGGTGGAAATTGTGCAAGTATCATCGCTAGCTTCCCATGACGTTTAAATTCATTAGCACATTCGATAAAGGCATTAAACATGTCATTCTTCGATTCAAATGGTATGTCCCCACGTAAATGACCAGTCATCCCTTGATAGGCCTTCACAACAAAACGAAAATTTTCTGGCGTATCCACACACCATTTCCGAACATTCTCTGTCGAAGGTATGGCATAAAAAGAAGTATCTACTTCTACCGTTAAAAAATGACCTGTATAATCGAATAATTTTTCCTTTGAGGCAGTCACTCCACTATAAAGTGAAGGATGATCACCCCAACCAGTTAATCCAACTCGAATCATGTGACTCCCTCCTCTATGTACATTATCATAGCACACACTTTGCTAAACGAAATATGAACGTAACATAAAAAAACATAGCTCATAAACAAGGGAAATACGAACAATTCCATCATTTACCTATACGATAAAAAATAGGATTATCATCAAAGCATGTGGTTGATTTCCGTTCCGGCTGGGCGCTTTCCTGGAGACGTCGGGGCAACAAATGTTTTCTGTGCGAAAGCGTAGTGCTAACGTAGCGACAGCAACAGGATGTTGGTCACGAAGGCGTTATCACAGGACGTGATGCCTTTAGCTTTCGTTCCCCTACCCGCTTCGCTGCAGGGTCTCATCTGTGACGCTTTATCCCCAGGGAGTCGCCCAGCCTCACTCCAATCAACTTATACGCATAATATACGTTTTTATAAATGTCATTCCAAACTTTAGTGATGAGTCAAAATATATGAAATTTAACATGAAAGGGATTTGATTGAAATGATTACCGAACTACAACAAAATGAATTTTACAAGTGTAATGGGTTACTAAATGAGGAAGGGCAATTAGAAGTGAAGGCAGTCGTAGAGGGAGTTAATCCTGGACGAATATTTGTTGATCAAATCGATACACCTCAATCAGCACTTATTTGGTTAGGTAACAATGATGGATTTTTATTTATAGGAAATGAAGATAATGAACAATTTAATAATCAAATAAATGATTTTATTGATCAAGTAATTGTACCCGAAGGAAAAAAAGTGGGGTTACATTACTTTGAAGGCATTGGTAACCATCCGAAGTGGAATCAAAAGATTGAAAAAATATTTAAACATCGTGAACTTGGTAGTTGGAAGCAAAGTGTATATAAGCTCCATAAAAATAACTATCTAGTAAATAATGAGCCCGATGTTAAAGAAGGATGCACTGTTTTAAAAATCGATCAAGCTCTGTTTGATGATAACGCCATTAAAAATCCTGAATTTTTACATTCAAAAATTCTTTCGTGTTGGTCTTCTCCTGAGTGTTTCTTGAAAAAGGAAATGGATATTGTGTCGTTTACAATCATCACATTATTAGTCTTTGCTTTTCAGGCTTTGTCGTTGAAAATGTTCACTGTATTGACATTGAAACATTAGAAGCTCACCAAGGAAGTAAATTAGCCCAAAAGTTAGCTCACTATTTTGTAAAAGATTGTTTAGCGCAAGGTTCGATTCCATATTGGGATTGTATGGACTCAAATAAGCCTTCCATCGCTGTAGCAGAAAATATAGGGTTTACCAATGTTTTTAACTATGTAGGATACGAGTTTTCATTTAATTAATATATTTAAAACCCCGTTAAGGGAATCGCGTCCACTTAACGGGGTTTAATTGTAGTTAGGCTTTAATTAATAAAACTTCACTACATCTTCAAAAGGTAAAGAAGTTTTTTCTCCTGGTTGTTCATTTGGTTCACCAAATGGCATTTGAGCTACTAGGCTCCATTCTGCAGGAATATTCCAAGTTTGTTTAACTTCTTCGTCAATAATTGGATTGTAGTGCTGAATAGATGCCCCAATCCCTTCAGTCGTTAAAGACATCCATGTTGCGTATTGTAATATAGCGTTTCCTTGATGTGACCAGAACGGGAATTGCTCTTTATAGGAAGGTGCATTTTCTTGCATTTGTTTGATTGTTGCTTGGTTCTCAAAGAATAATATTGTTCCAACACCATCTTTAAATCCTTGTAAACGCTCTACAGTAGCGACAAAACTCTCTTCTGGAACACGTGCATGCAATGTTTCCTTTACAATATCCCAAAACTTTTCATGTTCATTTTCCATTAAAACAACAACACGTCCACTTTGCATATTAAATGAAGACGGTACATGTAAACTGATTTTTAATAGCTCTTCAATTTTTTCTTGTGTAATAGCTGCGTTCTTTTTCACCTTACGGATTGAACGACGATTAATGATTGCATCTTTTAAATTAGTTGTTGCTACTGACATTTGTATTTCCTCCAAATTTTAATTAATATATGCTTTTTTACAAACAGCTTTATTTTATACACTACTGTTTCTATCTAGTGTTTACATTACCTATTTTTTTAATTGCTGGTCGATTACTTGTGCTATTCTTTCTTTACTAGCTAATCCTTGGATTATTTCATCACCAATGATTAGTGTTGGAACAGCAGTAATATTTGCTTCTTCATAAGCATGCTTTAAAGCCTCTTGATGAGCTTCACTATATTTACCTGAAAGTAATGCTTCTTTGAATTCTACTTTAGGTAGACCTACCTCATTCGCTAATTGAGTTAACACTTCTACATCCTCAATATTTTGTTCCTCTTGGAAAAACGCTGTAAAAACTCTATGATGAAATTCATTTCCTTTGCCATGTACTTTAGCGAATTGATATCCTTCAAAAGCTAAATTTGTATATGGATGTGGAGAAACACGTGGTAATCGCATATCAATCCCTAGCTTGTTAGCTGTAGGGAGAATATAGGAATCCCATGACCCTAATTTAGCAGGCTCTTTCCAAGGATCGATTTTGGGATATGGTTTTGGTCTTAATTCAAATGGCATCCACTCTACTTCAATATCCTTTTCTTTTGCAATTTCATCTAATGGCCCTTTCCCTAAAAAACAGAAAGGGCAAATAAAATCCGAATAAGCTTTTATTTTAAGCGTCATCCAATAAAACCTCACTTTCTCTTCTCTGTTGTAACCATCACAGTTACAACTCGGTCAAATAAATATGCATTCAGTGAAGAGAATGCATTTATCATGATTGTTGAATTTCTTATTGGCACCTATAGGACAATCAGGATGTGAATTTTCATGTAGATGAAATAACTTATCTTCTTCTACAACTTCCACTAAACAAAAAACCTCTAGCAATTTGATAGAATCTAAATCTTTTACTAAAGAACCTCCAGCTGTAACTATTATAGTTACAACTCAAAAAGAAGTCAACTGCTTAATAAAAAAATATTACATTACGTCAACACTAATCGACTGAATGCTAGTCCTTCTCTCATTTGAAAGTCCACCACATTAGTTGCCCTGACCAATCGGAATGACATATCCAAGCGACTTTCTAACCGTCGCTCTACTTATCCATCCATCTTCTACAGTGGTATAAAAAAAATCCCGTCACAAACAATAATGTGACAGGATTTAAAATATATTAACCGATAGAACCTTCCATCTCAAACTTGATCAGACGGTTCATTTCTACTGCGTATTCCATTGGTAATTCTTTTGTGAATGGTTCAATGAAGCCCATTACGATCATTTCTGTCGCTTCTTCTTCAGAAATACCACGAGACATTAAGTAGAATAATTGTTCCTCTGATACTTTTGAAACTTTCGCTTCATGCTCTAAAGAAACATTATCATTTAAGATTTCGTTGTAAGGAATTGTATCTGAAGTAGATTGGTTATCCATGATTAACGTGTCACATTCAATGTTCGCACGTGCACCACTTGCTTTAGGACCGAAACGAACTTGACCCATATATGTTACTTTACCACCTTGTTTTGCAATCGATTTTGAAACGATTGTTGAAGATGTGTTTGGTGCCATATGAATCATTTTCGCACCTGCATGTTGGTGTTGCCCTTTACCTGCTAGCGCGATTGATAATGTCATACCACGAGCGCCTTCACCTTTAAGGATACAAGCTGGATATTTCATTGTTAACTTAGAACCGATGTTTCCATCGATCCATTCCATCGTACCGTTTTCTTCAACAACTGTACGCTTTGTTACTAGGTTGTAAACGTTGTTCGCCCAGTTTTGAATCGTTGTATAACGGCAGTATGCGTCTTTACGTACAACAATTTCTACTACCGCTGAGTGTAAAGAGTTTGTTGTGTAAACAGGAGCTGTACAACCTTCAACGTAGTGTACGTGAGCACCTTCGTCTACGATAATTAGCGTACGTTCGAATTGACCCATGTTTTCAGAGTTAATACGGAAGTAAGCTTGTAACGGTGTTTCCACTTTTACACCTGGTGGTACATAGATGAATGATCCACCTGACCAAACAGCTGAGTTTAATGCAGCGAATTTGTTGTCAGTGTAAGGAATCACTTTACCCCAGTACTGTTTGAAAATATCTTCGTTTTCACGTAAAGCTGAGTCTGTATCTTTGAACACAATACCAAGGTCTTCAAGATCTTGTTTCATGTTGTGATACACTACCTCAGATTCGTACTGAGCAGATACACCAGCAAGATATTTTTGTTCTGCTTCTGGAATACCTAATTTATCGAAAGTAGCTTTGATCTCATCAGGTACTTCATCCCAAGATTTTTGTGTAGCTTCTGATGGTTTTACGTAGTACGTAATTTCATCAAAATCTAAGTCTCCTAGGTCGCCACCCCATTGCGGCATTGGTTTTGTATAGAAAGTTTCAAGTGCTTTTAAGCGGTATTCAAGCATCCACTCAGGCTCTTGTTTCATATTTGAAATTTCACGGACGATTTCTTCAGTTAAACCACGTTTTGAACGGAAAATTGATACGTCCTTGTCATGGAATCCGTATTTGTAATCGCCAATATCAGGCATTTTTTTAGCCATTGTTTCTCCTCCGTTCATGAATTATTGTTATTTATCTAGTCTAAAACGAAACCCCTCGTCCTGAATGAAAACATGTATTATTGCTTTTATTCAAGTGTTTATTGGGATAAAATTATTACTTTACGCCTTTTTCCATCGCTTTCCAAGCTAACGTCGCACATTTAATACGTGCAGGGAATTGTGAAACACCTTGTAATGCTTCAACATCCTCAAGGTCATATTTGTCGCTATAGTCTTCACCCATCATCATTTTAGAAAAGATATCAGCAAGCTCTAATGCTTCCTCAACATTTTTCCCTTTGATAAGTTGTGTCATCATGGATGCAGACGACATCGAAATTGAACAGCCTTCACCGTCAAATTTCGCATCCTCTACAACACCGTCAGTCACTTTAAGCGTTAAGTGAATGCGGTCACCACAAGTTGGATTGTTCATATCAATCGTTACAGCATCTTCTTCAATCGATCCTTTATTACGAGGATTTTTATAATGATCCATAATGACTGAACGATATAGTTGATCTAAATTATTAAAAGACATCGCCAAAATACTCCTTCGCAGAACGTAACCCTGTAACTAGGCGGTCAATATCTTCCTCTGTATTATACAGATAGAAACTTGCACGCGCTGTTGCTACTTGTTGAAGACATTTCATTAGTGGTTGAGCGCAATGATGTCCTGCACGAACAGCAATACCGCTCATATCAAGAACCGTTGCCACATCATGTGGATGTACATCGTCTAGGTTAAACGTTACAAGTCCACAACGCTTCATTGGATCACGCGGGCCGAAAATTTTAAGTCCGTCAATTGTTTCAAGCTGATCCATCGCGTAGCCTGCAAGCTTATGCTCATGCTCCGCAATATGATCAAGCCCAATTTCAGTTAAGAAATCAATAGCGGCTCCTAAACCTATTGCACCTGCAATAATAGGCGTTCCACCTTCAAATTTCCACGGTAATTCCTTCCACGTCGAGTCATAAAGTCCAACAAAGTCAATCATTTCGCCACCAAATTCAATTGGCTCCATCTTTTCAAGGTGTTCCTTTTTACCATATAGTACACCTATTCCTGTTGGTCCGCACATTTTATGCCCTGAGAATCCTAAGAAATCTACATCCAAATCCTGGACATCGATTTTCATATGTGGTGCTGCTTGTGCCCCATCGGCTACCATTACAGCACCATTAGCATGTGCAATTTGAGCGATTTCTTTAATTGGATTAATCGTTCCTAATACGTTTGAAGCCATTGATACCGACACAATTTTTGTTTTAGGCGTAATAGTCGCACGTACCTTCTCCAAGTTAAGTGTGCCATCTGCTTCAAGTTCAATGTATTTCAGCGTTGCATTTTTTTCCTTTGCTAGCTGCTGCCAAGGAATAATATTAGAGTGGTGCTCCATATGAGTAATGACAATTTCATCACCCTCAGCAACATTAGCACGACCATAACTTCCTGCCACTGTATTTAAAGCGGTTGTAGTACCACGAGTAAAGATAATTTCTTGTGTTGATGTAGCATTGATAAACTTACGAACCTTTTCACGTGCTCCTTCATACTTGTCAGTAGCACGATTTCCTAATGTATGCACACCACGGTGAACATTGGAATTATCGAATTCATAATAATGCTTCATTGCTTCTATCACTTGAATAGGTTTTTGAGAAGTGGCTGCACTATCAAGATAAACAAGCTTATGACCATTTACTTCCTGATTTAAAATTGGGAAATAGCTTTTAATGTCTTTATTCATCATTAGCGAACTTTCCTTTCAATAACCTCCGTCAGTTGCTTTTGAACGCCCTCGATTGGTAATTGCGTAACAACTGGCGCAAGGAATCCATGGATAACAAGGCGCTCTGCTTCTGCTTTTGAGATACCACGACTCATTAAGTAGTACAGTTGTAGTGGATCTACTCGACCAACAGATGCTGCGTGTCCTGCTGTTACATCGTCTTCATCGATTAATAGAATTGGGTTTGCATCGCCACGAGCTTTTTCAGAAAGCATTAATACACGTGATTCTTGTTGTGCATCAGCTTTTGTTGCACCGTGTTCGATGTAGCCAATACCGTTAAAAATTGATTGTGCTGCGTCTTTCATCACACCATGCTTTAAGATATGACCGTTTGAGTTTTTACCCCAGTGACGAACTTCAGTAGTAAAGTTAAGTTTTTGTTCACCGCGACCAACAACTACTGTTTTTGTATCAGCATGAGAACCGTCACCGATTAGATGTGAAATGTTTTCAGAAATAGTATCTGAATCATTCATTAAGCCAAGAGCCCAATCTACTTTCGCATCACGAGCTAGTCGAGCACGACGATTAACATAAGTAGTATATCCTTTTGCAAGTACATCAACAGCACCGTAAGTAACTTGTGCATTATCTTGCACTACTACTTCTGCAATAATATTTGCTTGACCTTTTGCTTCTTCAACTGTTGAAATATATGTTTCAACATACGTTACAGCTGAATTTGCTTCAGCTACAACTAATACGTGGTTATATAAAGAGGCTTCTGCGTTATCGTTTAAGAATACTACTTGAAGCGGCTGTTCGATAATTACATTTTTCGGTACATATACGAACACACCACCATTTACAAGTGCCGCATGAAGCGCTGTTAGCTTATGCTCATCAACTTTTACTGCTTCTGTCATAAAGTACTTTTTAACAAGCTCATCATGTTCACGAATTGCTGTTAAAATATCTGTAAAAATAACACCTTTATCAGCAAGTTCTTGTGATGTTTTAATGAAAGCTGGTGTGTTATTGCGTTGAATATAAAGATTTTCTTGTGCCTCAAAATCAATTAAGCCTTTTGCTTCTTCTGGTAATGCATCAAGTGAAGCGAATCCTTCACTGTCAACTGTATGCGTTGGGAAATTCACAAAATCCCATTTTGTAATATTTGTTCTGTCTGGTTTTGGCAAATCTAAACCAGTTACTTTGTCTAGTGCTGCCGCGCGAAGCTCTGTAAACCAAGCCGGTTCACCATTTGCTTCTGAGAACGAGCGCACGTCCTGTACTGTTACAGGCAAGTTAAGTTCCACTGTCATGCTAGTTCGTCCTCCCTCTTATGCTTCTTGTTCTTCTGTTTCTTCTTCGATACCTAATTCTTTTTTAATCCAGTCATAGCCTTCTGCTTCTAAACGTTGTGCTAATTCTTCGCCACCTGATTTAACAACACGACCTTGCATCATTACGTGTACATGGTCTGGTGTAATGTAGTTAAGTAGGCGTTGGTAGTGAGTGATCATTAAGCAGCCGAAGCCTTCCCCACGCATTGCATTGATGCCTTTTGATACAACTTTAAGTGCGTCAATATCAAGACCAGAGTCAATTTCATCTAAAATTGCGATAGTTGGTTTAATCATCATTAATTGAAGAATTTCGTTACGTTTTTTCTCACCGCCAGAGAAACCTTCATTTAAATAACGTTGTGCCATATCTTCATTCATTTCAAGGAATTCCATGTTTTTATCTAGTTCACGGATAAATTTCATTAGTGAAATTTCATCGCCTTCTTCACGACGTGCATTAATAGCTGAACGTAAGAAATCAGCATTTGTTACACCAGCGATTTCAGAAGGATATTGCATTGCTAGGAATAGACCTGCCTGAGCACGCTCGTCTACTTCCATTTCAAGTACATTTTCGCCATCAAGTTCAACTGTACCAGAAGTTACTTCATATTTAGGGTGACCCATGATTGCAGAAGCTAGTGTAGATTTACCAGTTCCGTTTGGTCCCATAATTGCGTGAATTTCATTTGTATTGATAGTAAGGTTTACGCCTTTTAATATCTCTTTCCCGTCGATTTCAACGTGAAGATCTTTAATAACTAAAGTTGACATGAAAATACCTCCATAGTGTGTTCAGTGAATGGTGAACCATTCCTTAATTATCATCATTCTAATCTTAACTGAAAATCGTTCTCTATGCAAACCATTTCAATCACTTTCATTCTCTTCTGATATAATCCCTAAAAACAAAGACTTTGTAAGCATTTTCAGATTATTGCCAATCATTATTGACAATGAGAATCGACTTCCTTCATTTTCAATAAATAAGCTCTAATTGAGAATGAATTTCATCTAGCAACATAGTGGAAACCTCGCAGGAAGCGTTAATTGTAGCGGTTTTGTGACAGTTATGCATAAATAACAATATCTATACTATAACCTTTTTCATTAGAATGGAATCAATTAAGGGAAAGAAATAAGGGACGTAAGATTTTATCGGAATCTTATTCTGCTTATTATCAAGATTCAGGGATGACATTAGTAATAAAAACGTATGCCATGTATATACGTTGATTGGAGTGGAGGCTGGACGACTACTTGGGGATCAGCGATAGTAGAACGGCTCATCGGACACCCCCAGGAAGCTTTGCTCTGCGCGAAAGCGAAGCGTCAGCGACAAATGTTTTCTGTGCGAAAGCGAAGCGTCAGCGACAAATGTTTTATCTGTGCGAAAGCGAAGCGGCAGCAACAAATGTTTTATCTGTGCGAAAGCGAAGCGGCAGCAACAAATGTTTTATCTGTGCGAAAGCGAAG
>Ga0213825_1002475_pt1 | contig 11738 bp, 7 predicted proteins | sample MC6MC0900MG_FD_179896 | JGI IMG/M metagenome (GOLD analysis project Ga0213825, IMG submission 179896) | Enriched soil aggregate microbial communities from Iowa State University, Ames, United States - MC6-MC0900-MG | ecosystem: Environmental > Terrestrial > Soil > Unclassified | place: USA: Iowa... | reverse complement strand
CTATTTATAATCCGAAAACAATGGAATTTGAGTTTCGTCCAGGACCGATAATGGGCGATGTAGTATTGGCCGATGAAATTAATCGAACATCACCTAAAACACAATCTGCATTACTGGAGGCGATGGAAGAAGCATCTGTCACAGTAGATGGAAATACCCTTAAAATCACGGAGCCATTTTTCGTTATGGCTACGCAAAATCCTATTGAACATGAAGGTACGTATCCTCTGCCGGAAGCACAGCTTGACCGCTTTTTGCTGAAAATAAAAATGGGCTATCCAACTAGAGGCCAAGAAGTCGAAATTTTGCGCCGTGCCGAAAATGGTAAATCTATCGAAAAAATCGAGGCGGTTCTTTCAACAGCACAGTTAGTTGAATTACAAAAGCTTGTACAAGGAGTTTATGTAGAAGACTCTGTAAAAAATTATATGGTAGAGTTAGCTTCTCAAACGAGAGAGAATAATTATGTGTATTTAGGGGTTAGTCCCCGTGCAACAATCGCTTTAATGAAGGCATCGCAGGCGTATGCGTTTATGAAAGGACGTAGCTATGTGATACCAGATGATGTTCAACATTTAGCGCCATATGTTTTTAGTCACCGATTAGTGTTGAAGCCAGATGCGCGCTATGATGATGTGTCTGCAGAGGAAATAATTGAGCGTATTATCGCGAAAACACCTGTGCCGACAAAGAGGTTTGCAGAGCAATGAAGAAATGGCGAGCCCTTTTTGAGAAAAGTAAACATTTTCTATTAGTGTGCTTTCTGATGCTGTTAACGTTCTGTTATGCGATGTTTCAAGGTGGATTTGTTAGCTGGTTTGTCTTTTTTACAGTAAGTCCATTTTTATTGTACGCCTTTGTTTGTCTACTTGTTAGGGAGAACATTTACCGGGTAGAACGGAAAATTGAACCTTCTCGTGTTGAAAGTGGACAATCGGTTAACGTAACGATAAACATAGAAAGAACAACGCGCTTTCCGTTTGCTTATATGATGATGGAGGAACTTGTTGGCAGTGAGTCGCTAGTTCAGTCAAAAATACAAGCGAAAGATGCGATAAAATTTGTAGGTTTTAAAAAGACTTTTACTTGGCGCTATAAACTAGAAAACTTACCACGTGGTGAGCATCGTTATTTAGGTGCAAATATAATCTTCTATGATTTTTTCGGATGGGCAAAAAAACGCATTGTGGTAGAGAGAGAACAAACTGTTCTAGTCTATCCAAGAGTGCATGAGATAAAATATGCTACATTACAATCGAAATTTGATGTTGGGTCTATGCTGTCGCCTTATTCCATTGTCAAGGATACATCAATGGCTGTTGGTTTACGTGAATATGTACCGGGAGACCGCTTTTCATGGATTCATTGGAAGTCTTTTGCAAAAACGCAATCACTTCAATCAAAGGAATTTGAAGATCGTCAATCTCAAGAATTGTTGTTAATGCTGGACGAGGGTGCGTCCTCATTGTTTGAGGAAAAAGTTGAGCTAGTAGCATCTATGCTTAAAGCAATCGTACAAGGGAGAGGCGATATTTCTTTTGTATCAACAGGAGCTAATACAAAAGTGTTTTCTGCCATCCAAGGTGAAAAGCAGCTAGATCGAGTTATGCAACATTTGGCGAGTGTAAAACCTGTTGAACAAGCTAATTTCCAATTATGTAATCAACAAGTTTTTCAGCGTGTTGCAACACTTCTTTATGTTACGAGTAATATTTCAGATGACTTATTACATACTCTAGGCAATTCGGTGAAAAGCTGTATTTGTTTTGTAGTGACGCAACAGACACAAGTAGTCTCAGATGTCACAAAGCGTTATAAACATATTCAAGTTGTTTATGTAGACCCAACAAATTATTATCACTTGTTCACGGAGGTGATGAAGCCGTGAAAAAATCACTAGAAAATTTTATTGAGTTGGCTATCACTTATGTCATTATTTTCTTTATTCTACGTGAGTGGTTAGAGCCAGTCATGCAATTAACAAATACAGGTTTGAGTCATTTGTTTTTAATATTTATCGGCATAGCATTAGCGCTTTGTCTATTTAAAGTTCCAATGGTATTATCGGGACTTGTGAAATTAGGTTACATTACATGGTTTGTAGTATTTGTTTATAGCGAAAATCCTTTCTTTTCAGGTCATACCTTACCGTTTTTAACGAATGAAGTGACGTGGAATATGGTAAATATTTTTTCAGGGAATTTCGGACAAGTATCAGATCCGTTTAGAACAGTCCTGTTTTTAGTATTAATTTGGATGTTGATTTATTTAATTCATCATTGGATTACAGTGCATCATAATATTTTCTATTTCTTCGCATTAACCGTATTTTTCATCGCCACACTCGATACTTTTAGTGAATATAACGGGAAAGTGGCTATTGTAAAAGTAGTGGTGCTTGGTCTAATGATGACGGGTGTCCTATTTATAAAACGTTTAAGGCTTCATGCAGATGCACCGAGTGAAGTTTTTAAAAAGTTGAAAGTTGTACTGCCGATGCTACTATCGGTAGTGCTTGTCAGTACGGTGGCTTTCTTTTTACCGAAAGCAGGACCTACATGGGCTGATCCAGTGCCGTTTATTAAAAGCGTGACAGGACAAGGCGAGTTAGGGAATGGTCAAAAGACAGTTGGTTATAGTGAAGATGATAGTAGATTAGGTGGACCTTACAACGGTGATAATACATTAATTTTCACTACAAAATCCCGTGATCGCCACTATTGGCGTATCGATACAAAAGATACGTATACATCAAAAGGCTGGGTATTATCGAATGAGTTTATGGGAGAAGCGGTTTTTGAAAATGATACTCCTATTCAAACGTCTTTGCAGGTAGGGCCACGAGAAAATGAACGTCAAATTGAGTTGGAATTTGCTGTTCCTATGCCATTTTTAATTCAAACGTATGGCATGCTGTCTGTATCGGCAAAGGATCCAACCTTATATATTCAAGATGCCCAGAGCGAAAAAATTGTAACGAAACAACAAAGTGGTTCGAATCAATTATTGTCTAGCTATACGTTAACCTACAGTGAACCGAATTATAGCTTGCAACAACTCCAAATGTCAGAGCCAGCTATGTTAGAAACGTTAGATTCTTCGTATAATCGTTTTTTACAATTACCGGATACATTGCCGCAACGAGTGCGAGATTTAACGATTGAAATAACGCGCGACAAGGCGTCGATTTATGAAAAAATAAAGGCGGTAGAGGGATATTTTTCAAAAGGGAACTATCGATATGATAAAACAGCGGCTGCTTACCCTGCTGAACAACAAGATTATGTAGATCAATTTTTGTTTGATACGAAAGTAGGCTATTGTGATAACTTCTCTACTTCGATGGTCGTTATGCTTCGTTCAATTGGTATTCCTGCCCGCTGGGTGAAAGGATTTGCACCGGGGAATGCAGGGCCTTTATCGGATGGCTATCGCGAATATCAGATTACAAATAATAATGCCCATTCATGGGTTGAGGCCTATGTTCCTGGTACGGGCTGGATAGAATTTGAACCAACTATTGGTTTTTCAGGTACAGTTAATATTAATTATGACTTGCCAAAAGAAACGCCGAAGCAAGAAGAAGTGCTACAGCCGGAAGAAAAACCAGAGCAACAACCAAAGAAAGAACAAACAGCTAAAAATTCAACTGCTACTTCAACATTTAGTTTAGATAGTGTATGGACATGGCTAAAATCTTTAAAGTATGTATGGCTAGCAATCCTTGCTTTGCTGATTATTATTTCTGTGACATTATTTGTTCAACGAAAGACATGGATTCCAAAAATGCAGGTGCGTGTCTATCGGAATAAAGAAGCCGATTGGACAAATTTTGAAGCTTCCTATCAGGCATTAACGAAACAATTAGGGCGTATTGGCTTAAGTCGAAAACATGGCGAGACATTACGAGCATTTGCCGAGCGTGTGGATGCATCATTAGAGACAGATGAGATGCAGAAGTTAACAGGGGTATATGAGCACCATATATATAGCAATAATGGGCAAGAAGTTGACTTTGCGAAACTGCGAGAAAGTTGGGAATATTTAATCAATCGCACAATCAGTTGATTTTAACGGTCACAAAGAGTAAAATGAAAAAAATTATATATGATTAGGATGGCTTTCATATAAGTTCGAAAATAGGGTTCGGATGTTTCTACGAAATCACCGTAAATGATTTCTCTATGAAGGTGAATGTTTTGGTTAGGTGAGATTATTTTATAAATCACTTTTCTTTGTTACGCATTCCCCTTTATATATCAAGAGCTTATGGACGCGTAGGAAGTTTTTTTACTTTCATACGCGTTTTTCTTTGAACATATGAAAACGTCCTTTAATAATACAAGAAGAGGTGGAAATATTGTCAGCAAGCCCTTTATTAAAAGAGCAAGAAAAAATCGTTGTTCTAGACTTCGGTAGCCAATTTAACCAATTAATCACACGTCGTATCCGTGAATTCGGTGTCTTCAGTGAATTACATCCACATACGATCACAGCGGAAGAAATTAAAGACATGAACGCAACAGGTATCATCTTCTCAGGTGGTCCGAATTCCGTTTATGATGAAAATGCTTTCCATGTAGATCAAGCTATTTTTGAATTAGGTTTACCAATCCTAGGTATTTGCTATGGTATGCAATTAATGGCTCATACGCAAGGTGGTAAAGTTGAAGGCGCTGAAACACGTGAATACGGTAAAGCGGAAATTCAAGTGACTGCTGCAAATAAATTATTCGGTGAATTACCAACAGAACAAATCGTTTGGATGAGTCATGGTGACCACGTAACAGAAGTACCTGCTGGCTTTGAAATCATCGCAACAAGTGCATCTTGCCCAATCGCTGCAATGGCAAACGTAGAACGTAAATTATACGCAGTACAATTCCACCCAGAAGTTCGTCACTCTGTATATGGTAATGATTTACTACGTCAATTCGTATTCGATATTTGTGGCGCTAAAGGCGATTGGTCAATGGCGAACTTTATTGAAATCGAAATTGCTAAAATTCGCGAAATCGTTGGCGATAAAAAAGTATTATGTGCACTTTCAGGCGGCGTAGACTCTTCTGTTGTTGCAGTGCTTATTCATAAAGCAATTGGCGATCAGCTAACTTGTATGTTCGTAGACCATAACTTAAACCGTAAAGGTGAAGTTGAACAGGTTATGAAAACTTTCACTGAAGATTTCGATATGAACTTAATTAAAATTGATGCACGTCAACGCTTCATGGACAAACTTGCAGGTGTGACGGATCCAGAGAAAAAACGTAAAATTATCGGTAACGAATTTATTTACGTATTCGATGAAGAAGCTTCAAAACTTGAAGGTATGGATTTCCTTGCACAAGGTACGCTATACACTGACATTATTGAATCTGGAACATCTACAGCTCAAACAATTAAATCACACCACAATGTAGGCGGTCTTCCAGAAGACATGCAGTTCAAATTAATTGAACCATTAAAAACATTATTCAAAGACGAAGTACGTGCACTTGGTTTAGAGCTTGGTCTTGATGAAAAAATCGTTTGGCGTCAACCATTCCCAGGTCCTGGTCTAGGTATTCGTGTACTTGGTGAAGTAACGGAAGAAAAACTTGAAATTGTCCGCGAATCGGATTTCATCTTACGTGAAGAAATCGCAAAAGCTGGACTTGATCGTGATATTTGGCAATACTTCACGGTATTACCTGATATTCGTTCAGTTGGCGTAATGGGCGATGCTCGTACGTATGACTACGCAATCGGTATCCGTGCTGTAACGTCTATCGACGGTATGACTTCTGACTGGGCACGTATCCCTTGGGATGTACTAGAAAAAATCTCTGTACGTCTTGTAAACGAAGTAAAACACGTAAACCGCGTGCTGTATGATATTACTTCTAAGCCACCAGCAACAATTGAGTGGGAATAATAGCTATTAGTGAGAGTCCTAAATACCCTAATAAAATAGGGTGTTTAGGGCTTTTTTTGGTGTTACAGTTCAATCGTTCATGTCGAAAATCCCTTTGTTAAAGGAAAGGTAAGTTCTTTTTTAATGACATGTCACAATAAAAGGAAAAATAAACACATCTCCATATAGTTAAGGTCAAAGTGATTGATTATTAACTGAATATCATTAAGGGAGAGATGTTATATGACTACTGGGGATCCCGCAGTATATGCAGTGCAAGAATGGTTGAACTTAACGTATGAAGGGCGAGCTGGATATCAAACAGCCCCTGAAAACGGTAAAACAGGTTGGTCAACGATATACTCTTTAACTCGAGCTCTACAGTTGGAATTAGGAATAACCAATACGGCTGATAGCTTTGGCCCAACAACTGCTAAAGAATATAATAAGTTCGGAATTCTTGAATTTGGGAAAGTTCCGGACACAGAGCAAGGGAGCAAAATCGTAAAAATTCTGCAGGGAGCAATGTATTGCAAAGGATATAATCCTGGAGGATTTACTGGGAGATTTGGAGAAACAATGAAAAACTCCATTATTAAATTACAAACAGACGCTGGGTTACCTGTTAGAGATGGAAGAGTCTATGATTATGTATTCAAAGCATTTTTAACGATGGATGCTTTTGTACTTACTATTGGTGGCAATGCTAAGGTAAGAGAAATACAACAAGAATTAAATAATAAGTATTATACTACTTCAGGTGTACAACCTTGTGATGGCCATTATCAAAGAGGAACAAACAAAGCTTTAATATATGGACTTCAGACGGAAATAGGTATTCCTGCAGCCAATCAAACAGGTTCAGTTGGTCCGGCAACAAAAGCGGGTCTCCCAGTTCTAAACGAAGGGAAGTCTGGTCAATTTGTAAAGTTATTTCAGTATGCTCTTTTTTTTAATAACTTTGATGCTAGCCCATTCAATGGCGTTTATGGAAGTAATGTAAAAAACGCAGTTCTTGCATTTCAAAAATTTACCCTTCTTACTCCAAGTGGAACTGCAGATTTACAAACTTGGTTATCTACACTATTAAGTACGGGAGATCCAGAAAGAAAGGGGAAAGCCTGTGATGGCATTACAGAAGTAACACCGGAAAGGGCTCAGACTTTAAAAGAAAATGGATATAAAACAATCGGGCGGTATTTGGTAAATGTTCCGGGTGGATTGAATAAAAAAATTCAACCAGGGGAGTTGCAAACTATTTTTACTGCTGGCTTATCTGTTTACCCGATCTATCAAACATTTGGTAATAAAACGTCATACTTTAAATATGATCAAGGTGTAGCGGATGCAAATGAAGCTTATAAAGCAGCTAAAGATTATGGATTTAAAAATGAGACAATCATTTATTTTGCAGTAGATTTCGATGCTTACGGTACCGATATTACGAATGATATTATTCCTTATTTTAGAGGAGTGAATAGCCAATTTATAAAGCTTGGATCGCCCTATAGAGTTGGCGTATATGGAGCGAGGAATGTTTGTATCCAAGTGTCAGAACGTGGGTTAGCTACGACAAGCTTTGTATGCGGAATGTCTACGGGGTTCAGTGGAAATCTTGGATACCCGCTACCAGCTAATTGGGCATTTGATCAAATCTCAACTAAAACCTTTGGAAGTGGGAATGGAAGAATCGAAATTGACAATAACATTATGTCTGGATTGGATCTTGGGCAAACTTCAGTAGGCGGTAGCCTGTCTTCACTGAATGCTGAAGCATTGAATGAGTTAAAAATAATTTATGATTTGGCTATGGAGTATACAGGACGTGTAAGACCATTAGCAAATTATCTAGTGTCCAATTATTATAAAAAAGTTAAGTATAATTTTGACCTTTGGGCGTATGTTTCTGGTGGTGTAGTACAAGAGTTCGTAGATTACGTTAAAGAAAACTATAAAGATGTAACTGAATTTAAAGATTTAAAGGACCCGAAAAGTCGACAAGTAATTGGAATTGAACATTTAATGGCCACTCTCTCGGCTGAACTGCATGCTCCGAATGTCCCGATAATAGGTAATCATATTAAAGATTTTGCCGGGTGGTTTGGAGATATACTTCAATTTATAGAAGATGTTTTCAGGGAACGACAGGATACTTCATCTGACTCAACATACGAAGCTGCGTTAGAATTAATTGGCGCCAAATTTAAAACTTCAAAATTTTCATATGATGACTATATGGGCGATGTGGATGCTGTTAATCTTGCGAACAATTTATACAGCGATCCGACCTTAAGTATTTACGATGCTTTTGTGCGTTACTACGAAGGAGGGGAAGTTATGTCTCGATTCTCCGACTTTTACGAGACAAAGTTTAATTCAAAGAATGATGATGTTCAATCATCTACCGAGGTTTACCTAAATTCAACTTCTATTATTCATACTGATATTGCATATGCAAGAAAGTTATTTAAAGAAAACTTTTCGGTTCCAGATTATACTGAAGAAGAAGGTATAACAATTGCAAAAGCTTGGGCAGATAAAATATCTTTAGATGCAGCAAATGAATAATTTTAAATAACTGAAGGCTTGTCAAAATGGTCGCAAAAAAACGAGAGGAACCAAACGTTAATTGATTGCTCTCGCTTTTTAATGTTTCAATGTGTTATGTCTTCACCGTGTTTATTCTAAAGAGATTGACATTTTCCCGTATGACAATGTTTTGCCGTCATTACTTATTTGATACGCTGCTTTATTAAAGAGTGTGATTGTTTCTTTGTCGTCACGGCTAGAGACACTTTCAGTTGTTGTATTGATTGCTTTATAAAGTAAAGGGTATGACTCTTTGTATACAGTAACTTTTAATGTTAAAGTGTCTTTATATGTAGGGTATAAATATTGATGAATAGCATAATTTCCGTTTAATGATGGATCTGAAATAGGAATTATGGTTTTTGAACCCAACATCATAAATAACCAAATGGATATAGAAAACAATGTTACTAAAAAGATGCTAATAGAAAGTACTTTATTTTTAAAATATAACGTGATGGCAAAAAAGCATATAATGCCCATTATAATATCTGTAGACCAGGCTAGATCCCATAAGTTCGATTCTAAAGTTCTTGAAAAGATGACAAAATCGAATTTTTTAGTAAGAACGATCATTGTGATTCGTAACATTAGATAAATAAATGATATAGTTAGTGAAAACAGACAAATGATGTCCTTCGAAGTGGAAGTTATTTTCATCAAGGTAGATGCTTTGATTTTCAACTTACCTTCCTCCATTTTTATTTATATCAAGCTGAATGCTTATATTATAACATAAGTGAATTTTAAAAATTTTTCAGTGTTACGATAAGTGTAGATGTTCTTCTCTAACTCGACGGAGCTACGCATGTTAGCAGTACACGTATACAGTATACTTCCGTTAAGTAAGGTATATTATAAAGTTGATTAGAATCTCTTTCAGGACAAAAAAGTAGGTGAACAACATGGGTAAATATCAACTAGATACGAAAGGTAAAGTAGCTGTGGCAAAGTATCATGAAAAAAATAAGCCTTCCAAATTTGATAAAAAGCAGCAACTTGAAAAAATACGTACAGAGTATTTGAAAAAGAAGCAAGAACAACAGAATAGCTAATGTGTTTAAAAACATAGGAAGACTAAAATCTTCCTATGTTTTTCTTGATTTAAAGCTATAAGGCGATAATGAAAGTTGTTCTTTTTCTTTATTCTTCCGTTATTTTGCCAAAAACTTAACATTGATTTCATATTTTACACGAACTTTCGTATTTTTTTTATAAGAAATGTTCGGAAATGGGCTTGAAATCTAAAAAACGAAATGATATATTACGATTGTAAAGTAAATAAGTCGTCGTATAATGTCGGGAATATGGCCCGTGAGTTTCTACCAAGTTACCGTAAATAACTTGACTACGATTTTAGTTTTTATACGGATGTATAATAACTAATTTATTTCACACATTATTTGTGATGAAATAATCGTAGACATGCGACTAGTAGAATAGTCAGCGTGTCTTTTTTGTTTTCGATATTGAAGACGACAATATGGAGGATTTTTTAACAATGAAAAAATATTTCATGTTCGATGAATTAGGTACTAATTATCGCCGCGAAATCATTGGTGGTATTACAACATTCCTTGCAATGGCATACATTTTAGCAGTTAACCCAGGCATTTTAGAAAGTGCAGGAATGGATAAAGGTGCTGTATTCGTAGCAACAGCTTTAGCAGCAGCAGTTGGTTCTTTGATTATGGGTATTTTCGCTAAGTTCCCAATTTCGTTAGCACCAGGTATGGGCTTAAATGCATTCTTTGCCTTCACAGTAGTAGGGACGTATGGTATCCCTTGGCAAACGGGCTTAACGGGTGTATTCTTCTCAGGGATTATTTTTATTATCCTTTCATTAACAGGTATTCGTGAAACAGTTATTAACGCCATTCCAGCACAACTTAAATATGCAGTATCAGCTGGTATTGGTTTATTTATTACATTCGTAGGGTTACAAGGGGCCGGCATCGTTGTTAATAGCGACGCAACTTTAGTAACGTTAGGAGCATTTACAGGTTCAACACTATTAGCAGTGTTCGGTATTATCATTTCGATCATCCTAATCCTTAAATTCCGCAGCATCGGTATTTTCTTAGGGATGGTTATTACAGCAATCGTTGGGATGATTACAGGCGTCATTACTCCTCCAGGAGCAATTGTTTCAGCAATTCCGAGTGTAGATTCAACATTTATGGTAGCACTTGACCCGATTTTCCATGACTTTGGTTCTTTGTTGAACGTTAAATTTTTAGTAGTAGTATTAACATTCTTATTCGTTGACTTTTTCGATACAGCAGGTACATTAATGGCTGTAGCAACACAAGCAGGTTTAGTTAAAGACGATAAATTACCACGTGCAAGCCGTGCGTTAATGGCAGATGCATTAGCAACAACAATTGGTTCATTATTTGGTACTTCAACTACTACTGCTTATGTAGAGTCAACTTCTGGTGTAGCGGCAGGTGCCCGATCAGGTTTTGCTGCAGTAGTAACGGCTATACTATTTATATTCGCACTATTCTTCTCACCATTACTGGCGGTAGTTACTTCAGCAGTAACCGCGCCAGCACTAGTTATCGTAGGTGTTTTAATGGTTTCGTCATTACGTTTAATTGAATGGGATAAGTTCGAAATTGCAGTTCCGGCATTCTTTACAGTTTTAATGATGCCTCTAGGGTATTCAATCGCAACAGGTATTGCAATTGGTTTTGTATTCTATCCTATAACAATGCTTTTAGCAGGTCGTAAAAAAGAAATTCACCCAATGATGTACGGATTATTCTTTGTCTTCCTTGCATACTTTATTTGGGTACGATAATAGAAAGTTTAGAAAGCGCCGCTTAGTACAAACTAAGCGGTGCTTTTTTCTTTAAAAATTATGTCCGTGCCTGGCACTAATGTAAATCATGATCGCTGGCGGCTTACAATGTGCAGTGGAATTTAGAATTGTATGAGTGCCAGGCACTTTGTTATTACTATAGAAGAAACTACTGTTTGTATATTAACTGAATAGTTTTATTTCATTTAAACTCTTGCAAACTATAATATGAGATGATATATTTAAACACGTTGTTACGAAACATACGAACAACTTATTGAATGAAAATAATAGTTGACATCATATTGAATGTATGTTAAATTATAAAAAGTTACTTATTAAGTAACTAACAAATGAACCTTGAAAACTGAACAAGCAAAACGTAATCAATATAGTTTCTGAGCTAACTTACGTTAGTGAATGAAACAAAATTTTGGACATCAAAATTGA
>Ga0213825_1002474_pt1 | contig 11743 bp, 8 predicted proteins | sample MC6MC0900MG_FD_179896 | JGI IMG/M metagenome (GOLD analysis project Ga0213825, IMG submission 179896) | Enriched soil aggregate microbial communities from Iowa State University, Ames, United States - MC6-MC0900-MG | ecosystem: Environmental > Terrestrial > Soil > Unclassified | place: USA: Iowa... | reverse complement strand
CACCTTCATGAATATTACTAAAGAAAGCACTTCTAAAATCATGTTCATCATAATTAGTTGTTATTCTAACGTCTTTATTTCCGAAGTTAGTTGTAAATGGATGAACAGTAGTATCTAATCTTCCTGCTTCAAAATCATATCCTAGTTTATCTAAAACAAATTTTCCAAATTCATCTTGATCCTTAGTAGGAAAATGCTTTTTAAAGAAGGACTCATCTATATTCACCTTAGAGGATTTAATTTTCTCTAAAAGCTCCACTATACCATCTCTAAGCTCTTTAAATACCTTATCTACCCTTTCTACAGTTAATCCTCTTTCATAATCATCTAAACATTTATTATATATATTACCTTCATATCCTATATAACCAGCAAATTCTTTATTAAAATCTATTATCTTCGCTAGATATGGCTTAAAGCCTTCGTAATCATTGTTGACCTTAGCTTTTTTCCAAAAGGCTTCTGATGTTGAGCATAACATTTGATACTCCTTATTTCTTTCAGGTGGTATCTTTATAAGTTCATCATAGTCTCTTTTTAAATTCTCTATAATCTTTTTATCCTTGAAAGATATTTTGTCCATTTTATCTGAGAAGTACTCTATCCATTCCCCTATTTTTGAAGAAGTCATAAGTTTTATACACTCTGAATATAGATATCCCACTACTTCAATTCTTCCATCTATAGCTTTAGATGGTATTCCTGTTTGCATATCCCAATGTATTAAACTTTCTGCATGAATTAAATAAGTTACGTTTTTAATATGCTCCTTTACTTCATTTAATTTTTCATTAATGTTCTCCATTCTCCCCACTCCTTTTAACTTGTATTACATAATTTATATTGTACTAATTATATCTTTATTTTCAATATAATTCCATAGTTATTTATTAAGTTTATATATACTAATATAATAGTCCTCTTCTATTTTTTTATTTTTCAATCTGTATACCTAATTTAAAATCTCATTAATTTCCTTTTAAAATTATTTATAATCTAATCATAAATTTGTCACAAGGATGTCACAATATACCGCTATTATAAATATTAACAGGAGATAATAAATATTTCGTAAGTAATTCCCCCAAGATTATATAAGAAATAATTAATTTCCTAATATTTAAAGCAAATAAGCTAAACCCTGAAATAAGTATCTCTACTTTTAATATTACTTTTTAGTGATATTAAAAGTAGAACCCCTAAGTATTAAGTAAAAATACTTCATAAATAATCCCCCGATTATAAGTGAAGCTAAAAATTAATATCAAAATATGAAGTCCTGTGTAAATCACAGGATTTTCTTATTTATATTGATTTTGTAATTTCCCTTGATTATAATAAATATAATATATAGTAATAGTTTTAATCTTACACTGATTACTTTATGTTCCTAATTAAATCTTATTAAGAATATAATTAATTTATATGTAATTTGTGAAATTAAAACATATACTAAATTAAAAATTGAAAGGAGAATAAGTATATGAAAAAGGGTATGAAGGTTTACCTTCCTATAATAATTATTGTAATTATTATTGCTGTATTTTTAGTTGGAAGTTATAATGATTTAACTACTCTTAGACAAGGAGTTAATGCAGCAGAATCAAATATTGATACTCAACTTCAAAGAAGATCAGATTTAATCCCTAACCTAGTTAATACAGTAAAGGGATATGCAACTCAAGAAAAGGATATATTTACAGAAATAGCTGATGCTAGAGCTAAACTTGCAGGAGCTACAAATATCTCTGACCAAGCAGCTGCAGATACTGAATTATCTAATGCTCTTTCTAGATTATTAGTAGTAGTGGAGAATTATCCTGACTTAAAATCTAACCAAAATTTCTTAGATTTATCAGTACAATTAGAAGGAACAGAAAATAGAATTGCCGTTGCTAGGCAAGATTATAACAATGCAGTTACAACATATAATACGAAAATCTTGAAATTTCCTACTAACATAGTTGCTTCATTATTTGGCTTTGACGAAAAACCATTTTACAAAGCAAGTGCAGGTGCTGCAGAAGTCCCTTCTGTAGACTTTTCTAAATAAAGATGAAGAGTAAAAGTAAATTTTTAAAGCACTGCCTTTCTTTACTTGTTGTTATACTGCTATTCTTTTCTTCTAGTGTATTAGCAGAAGATACTTACCCTAGTCCAACTAAATATAAATATTTAAATGATTATGTTGGTATTATAAACAGTGAAGATGCCAATAAAATAGTTTCCTTAGGTAAGGAGCTTGAGGATAAAACTGGTGCTCAAGCCGTAGTTGTTATCGTAAACTCACTAAATGGAGTTCCAATTGAAGATTATAGCAATAAACTTTTTAGAAAATGGGGAATAGGTCAATCAGGCAAAGATAATGGTCTTTTACTTCTTGTTGCTATAGATGACAGACAATGGAGAGTAGAGGTAGGTAGAGGTCTTGAGGGTGCTATACCAGATGCACTATCAAATAGAGTTATGACTTCCATTGCAAAACCAAGTTTTATAGATGGAAATTATGGTGAAGGTATTTTGAATAGTTATAGTGTTCTATGCGATTACACTAGTAAAGAATACGGTGTCACCCTAGATAAATCCTTGAATGTGACAATGCCTAGTGAAGATGATAATGCTGATAATGGTGGTTTTAACATATTTATATTTGTAATTATCATCATCTTTGTATTTATAGATTCCATCTTCAATAGAGGTAGATTTTTAAGAATGCTATTTTGGACTGGCAGAGGTCCTAGAGGCGGTTCTGGTGGAGGCTTTGGTGGCTTCGGCGGTTCTGGCGGAGGTTCTTCTGGTGGAGGCGGCTTTGGTGGCTTCGGTGGTGGTTCTTCCGGTGGCGGAGGTTCCTCAGGTAGTTGGTAGTTATTAATTTTAAAAAGAGAACAAACTCATTTTTATAATGAATTTGTTCTCTTTATTTTTTTCTAAATTATTGTTTACTTAAGGCACTAAAGTAATAACCTTTGTAAATACTAATACAGCAAGAAGTACTCCTACTGCTATTCTGTATATAGCAAATACTCTCATAGGCTTTTTCTTTAAGAAAGTAACGAATTTATCCATAACTATTATTGATACTACAAAAGCAACAATAAATCCTACTATTAATGCAACCCATAGAGTTGGAGTCATAATAGAATAATCAAATTCAAATAAATCCTTAGCTGATGATCCTACCATTGCAGGTACTGCTAAGAAAAATGAGAATTCTGCTGCTATAGGAGTTGAAAGTCCTGCAATCCATCCTCCAATTATGGTAGATGCACTTCTTGACATGCCTGGCCATACAGCAAGAACTTGGAATAATCCTACCTTTAATGCTTGTATAGGTGTTATGTCATCTAAGTTTTTGACAGCCTTATTCTTTCTTTTTCTAAAGAAGTTTTCTACTATAAGTAATAAGAATCCTCCTACTATTAATCCGATAATTACAGATTGAAGATTAAACAAACTTTTTATTTGCTTATAAAATACTACTCCTACTATTCCCATTGGAATACATCCAATCAATACATTTATTCCAAATCTAAATCCAGTTTTACCCTTCTTACCCTTTGTGAATATGTATTTGAAAAATTCTATTACGCTATCTTTAATCTTCTTCCAGAATAATACTACTACTGCAAGTATTGCTCCTAGTTGAATAACTACCTCAAACATTTCGACAAACTCACCATGGAAGTTTATGATACTACCAACTAATATCATATGCCCTGTAGATGATACTGGAATAAATTCTGTCAATCCTTCTACAACTGCAATGATAATTGCCTTTAATATAAATATCAAATCTAAACCCACTAATTTTCACTCCCTCTTACTTCTACTGATTTTGACATACATATAGTTTACATTACATAGAGAAATAGAACAAGAGGATACCCTTACATATAACTTTCAATTATGTAAGATTATCAACCTTAAACCCCGTCACCCCTTCTTCCTACATCTCTATTGAAATTTTAAACTTTATGTTAAAAATACTTATTATTAAGCTTTTTAATGTTCTGACATTTTAAAATTTTATTTCTTATTTTAAAACAAAATACAAGGACTATCTAAAAAAACACTAAGTCTTAATTTCTCTAGCACTTAGCCTCTTTTAAAATAGCCCTTAATTACATTGTGAGATAAAGATTAAACTTCAACATCCTTACCATATTCTTTGAACTTTATCCAACCTCTTTTAGATATATACTTTAAATAAGTTACTAATCTATATAACTCTCCCTCTACATTCTCTTTATAAGTATCTGCCATAAGTTTTGCAATATCATAGACCGTTCTTTTTCCATCTATGTATTTCCATACTGTAGAACATCTCTCATCTAGTTCTAATTTAGTTTCAGGAGTTCTTTTTACCATCCAAGCTAGAAACTTTTTAACTGGATCAGTAACTTTTATATGTATAATGACTTTGCCATCTTTTTCTTCCCATTTTTGATTTTTAATTTCTGGTACATAAAGGGCAAAGTTATGTTTTGTATCTTGAGCTTGCTTTTCTAATTCTTCTTGTTTTTTATTATTTTTCATGCAAAATTCCTCCTAACTTATTTACAACTAATAAATATAAGATATTCTATGATTCCAATGATTATCCTTTATTATGTACAATTAAGTTATTATAATATATTAAATATTAAAATCGCTTGTCCACAGATAGACTTTACCTGTGGCAAAGCGATTTTAAAATTATTATAAATATCTTATTTTAAAAATAAGTATCTTCTTTAAAAGTTATAACTATTTAACAACTTTATCCTTTTTACAAGAGAACATGTAAATCCATACTCCTAATAATAAGAACATTAGGAAAGCAAATAGATTACTTTGAGTTATTCCTGTTAAGAAATTCTTACCAAATGCTATATTTACTTGAGCAGCTGCTAGACCAGCCACTACTATACCCATTAATGCATCTCCTGCAACTAGACCTGAAGCAAGAAGAGTTCCTTTTTCAACAACTTCTCCTCTTCTGTCCTTATCCTTAGCGAATCTTCTTTCAACGACTTCTCTGATAATTCCACCAACTAAGATAGCAGCATTTAAAGTTATTGGAAGATATATTCCAAGTGCAACTGGTAGTATTGCTATTCCAGCTAATTCACAGAATAACGCAATTGCAGCTCCTACTATTATTAATGTCCATGGTAATTGAGCTGTCATAATACCTTCAACAATCATTTTCATAAGTGAAGCTTGTGGCGCAGATACAGCTTCACTACCTATTCCATAAGCAATGTCTAGCATGTTAATTACAAGTGCTGCAAAAACACCAGCTACTGCAAGTGCGATAAACATTCCTAATTGAACTTTCTTAGGAGTACCACCTATAATAAATGTAGTTTTTAAGCTTTGTGCTGCTCCACCAGCTACTGCTATAGCAACGCAAACAACTCCACCTATTAGTACAGCTTTAGTCATATATTCTTGGCTTACTCCACCAGTTAATTTAATTATAGTAGTTACAAATAACATTGTAGCTATAGTCATACCAGAAACTGGGTTATTAGATGCTCCAATTATACCAACCATTCTAGCTGAAACAACAGCAAAGAAGAAGCTGAATAAAACTGCCATGATTCCACCTATAAATCCACCGTTAATCATTGGTAATAACCAAGTTAATGCAAATCCGAAAGCAGCTGCTAAAATAACCCAAGTAAGTGGTGCTTCCATGTCAATTCTACTAACCTTATCATTTTTACCAGCACCAATTCCACCCATAGCTTGTTTAAAGCTTGTTATTATTGTTGGCATAGATTTAGCAAGTGAAACAAAACCACCCATCGCAACTGCACCAGCACCAATATATTTAATGTAGCTAGACCAGATTTCATTAGCGCTCATCTCAGCTATAATTTTAGTGGCTGGGAATAACGGTTCTACTAGACCTGTTCCTAGGAATTTAATTAATGGTATAAGTGCGAACCAAGCTATAACAGAACCACCAAACATAAGTAGAGATGCTCTAGTACCAACTATGAATCCAACACCTAAAAGTGATGCTAAAGTATCAAATCCCATCATTGTACCTTGATAGCTTTTAATAACATAAGTAGCTTGCTCTCCCCAAAGTGCAAATCCACCTGAGAAAAGTTTGTATCCAGCTCCAACTCCAAGCCCAGTCATAACTGTTTTAAAGCCTTGTCCACCTTCACTACCAGTTACAAGAACTTCAGCTGCAGCCATACCTTCTGGATAAATTAAGTTTCCATGTTCTTCAACTATTAGATATTTTCTAAGTGGTGTAATAAAGAATACACCCATAAGTCCTCCAATAATAGTAACAATAACAACAGTTAGAACACTTAATTTTAATCCCCATAGAATTAATGCTGGTAAAATAAATATAACACCACCAGCAAGAGATTCTCCCATAGCAGCTAGAGATGCTACTACGTTAGCCTCTAGAATGTTATTTCTTCTAAACATTCCCTTTAATACTCCAGTTGCAATAATAGCTCCAGGAATACCAGCTGATATTGTCATACCAACTTTTAGTCCAAGATACGTATTAGCTGCGGCAAAAAGACATGCTAAAATAATACCTAAAATAATTGAGTAACCTGTCGTTTCAGGCATTGCCATTGATGTTGGGACAAAAGGAACATATTCTTCGCCTTTGCAACCACCATAAGCACTTTGAGATAATTTTCTTTTTTCTTGGCTCATTAACTTTTCCTCCTTTTTGTTCATAAACAAGGCACCCTAAAGAAGTATCTAATTTCTATGTTTTAAAGTTAAATTTATCATGAAACTATATCTTCATCTTGTATAAAAGATCTTAATAAAGATATAAACACATTAATTAGTACTTCTCAGGATGCCCAATTTTTTATCTTAAATATCTAAAGTAAAATTAACTCTAGGTATTTATTTAGTATTTATTTAATATTTTCTAATAATGCTTTTATGAAGTTCCATACTCTTTCAACAGATGATATACTCATATGTTCATTTGGAGTGTGTACATCAAATAGATTTGGTCCAAAGCTTATCATATCCACATCTGGCATTTTTTCTTTTAAAAGTCCACATTCAAGTCCTGCATGGATAGCATCTATTTTTGGCTCTTCACCAGAAACATTTTTATATGTTTCTATACATAAATCTCGTATTGGTGAGCTTGGTTCATATTGCCATTCTGGGTAATCTGAATCATTAATAACTTCAGCTCCAACTAATTTTGCTACTACATCAATTCTATCTGTAATTGCATTTTTCAATGTTTTTACAGAACTTCTTACAGCAGAAATGAAAGTAACTTTTTCTTCACTAAACTCTATTACTCCTAAGTTAAGACTACTTTCAACTAAGCCTTTAATATCCTCACTCATAGTTTGAATTCCATTTGGAGCCACTACTAAATAAGAAACTATTTTTTCAGTTACTTCCTTAGTTAATTGTTTGCTAGCTTCTGATTTTTCAACTATTACAGTTACATCTGGATCTTGTATTCTTAACTCAGTTTTAAATATTTCTAATGATTTTGTAGCTATTTCTTTAACTTTTTCTACATCTTTAGCTGCTACTGTAATTGTAGCTTCTGCTTCACGAGGAATTGCATTATTTTTAGCGCCTCCACTTATATGAGAAATATTAAAATCTACTTCTTTGTCTATAGCATTTAATAATCTTCCCATAAGTTTATTAGCATTTCCTCTTTGTTTTATTATTTCCATACCAGAGTGTCCGCCTTTTAAACCCTTAACTTCTAGTTTTAAAGCTTCATTAGAGGCATCTTCCCATTGAGTATTTATATTTACATAGTTAGTAACTCCACCAGCACAGCTTACAAGGAATATTCCTTCTTCTTCTGAGTCAATGTTTAATAATATTTTTCCATCAAGCATTTTAGGATCTACTGCTATAGCTCCATACATACCTGTCTCTTCACCTGTAGTAACAAATAATTCTATAGCAGGATGTTTTAACTCTTTTGAATCTAAAATAGCTAATCCATAAGCTACTGCTATTCCATTATCTGCTCCTAGTGTTGTTCCATTAGCATAAAGGTAATCTCCATCGATTCTAAGCTCTAATGGATCCTTATCAAAATCATGTACCTTATCCTTATTCTTTTCGCAAACCATGTCCATATGGCCTTGGATTGTTACTATTGGTGCATTTTCATATCCTTGTGTAGCAGGTTTTTTAATAATTACGTTTAACTCATCATCTTGTATTACTACAAATCCTCTTTCTTTACCAAAATTAGCCAGATAATCACTGATAACCTTTTCATTGCCTGAACCATGAGGTATTTTAGTTAACTCTTCAAAATAACCAAGAACTTTTTCTGGATTTATTCCATTTAATATAGACATAAAAATCCCTCCATTATTTGTATTTATTATGTAATGTAAGTTCCAACAATATATTCCATTATTCGATATATCGTGTCGCTTAACTTATAATTTAAGGTTAATTTTATACTTATAAATCTACAAAGTCAACAAATATAAATATAAATATCTATGAAAAATTCATATAAAGTCTATTTAAATTTTCTATTATTATATAACTTAAAAAGTATCTATAAAAGCTTTCACTGTATACTAATACAATAAACTACTAAAGTTCATCATATTAAACCATTTTGTAATGAAATTGCGTAATTACAACATTTAATTTTATAATAACTTTAGGAATATTATAGTAGTCCTGCAGAATATGCAGCGTTCATTATTTATTATATCTTTTAAGATTTAATTTCTTACATTTTAAGTTAAGAAAAAGCAACATACTATTTTCAAAAGTATATTGCTTTTTCTTTTATATTTTAATATTTTATTGTATCTCTACTCTATGATAACTTATATTCATAGCTTCAATGAATTATATTTATAAATAATGTAATAATTGCTGAATTTACGAAATCAATAAATAAACATCCTACAATTGGTACTACAAAATATGGGGTAGGTGCAAATCCAAATTTAGTTGAAAGTGCATCCATATTAGCTACAGCATTAGGTGTAGCTCCCATTCCAAATCCACAATTAGCGGATGCAAAAACAGCTGCCTCATAATCTCTACCCATAACTCGAAAGGTTATGAAGTAGGTAAATAATCCTATAAGAATTGTTTGTGCAAATAGCATAACAACCATAGGAATTGCTAAATCAAGTAGTTCCCATAATTTTAATCCCATGAGAGCCATAGATAAAAAGAATGATAGGCTAATACCTCCAATATTTTCAATTTCTTTTTCCACTAGTTCAGTATTTGTAGCATCACAAATATTTCTTATGATTGCTGCTACAAGCATAGCTCCGATATAAGATGGGAAAGTTAACCCTATCCCCTGAATGAAATTAGATATTACAGAGCCTATTCCCATTGCTATAAAGATCCAAGATGCACCTAACATTAATCTTTTGTGACATAGTATATCTTGATTGTCTTCATTAAAATCACCTAGTGTAGTAGAGCTATCATTATCCTCACCCATAATAGGTGTCTTAAGGTTATGACGTATAATTAGTGTTCTAGCAACAAATCCACCAATTATACTTCCCATGACTAGTCCAAATGTCGCAGACGCAAAGGATACAGTAGTTGCGCCTGCAATTCCCATTCCTTCTAGAATCGGCCCAAAGGATCCTGCTGTACCATGACCCCCTATCATAGGAATAGATCCTGTACAAATTCCTAATAAGGGATCTAAATTAAACAAAGTTGCTAGAGAAACACCAACTATATTTTGTAGAATTACTAAAAGAGCTGATAGAATTAGAAATGTTACTACTTTTATACCACCCTTTTTTAATATTTTAATACTGGCTGTAAATCCAACACTAGTAAAAAATGCAGTCATAAAAACATTCTGTAGAGTTGTATCTAAATTAATAGTTATAAATCCTGTAAGCCTAAATATAAGCATCACTATTGCAAAAATAAGACCTCCTACCACCGGAGCTGGTATACAATACTTTGATAATATAGATATTTTTGTCTTTAAGTATTTTCCCAAATAAAATACCATAGAAGCTAACGCCATTGTTTGAAATATGTCTAATGTCAATTCCATAAATTTGTCTACCCTTCCCTCTTATGTATATCTCAGTGCCTAAATATTATAAATTCAAATCATTGAGTTATTTTCATATTATGGAATACCTTCTTAATATCGTAATGTCCGTAATACCAATAATACTCATAGATAGGTGCACTGTCATCCGTATTTAAAATGCCATCAATTATAATCTGTTCCTTTTCCCCCTTCGTCCCTTTAATTAAAGAAAGTTTATTTTCTTTATCTTTTCTTATAAATATAAATTCATTATCATTATTGATATATCTAGGATAAAAATCCCATCCTGATCCTGAATTAGTTAATTTAGTTATTTCATCATTCTCTAAATCTACTTCATAGATATGTTGATTATCTGATTGTACCCACTGCTGAAGATTTTCACTATAAGTTGAAGCAGAATATATTATCTTTTTACCGTCACTAGAATAGCTAGGTGTCATAGCTACTTCTCCATCCTTAGTGACTTTTTTAAAGCTTTCATCTTCTACATTAAAGATTCCTAAAGTTTTATCTACGTTCATAAACCTATATGCTCCATTTATAATAGCTACTAAACTATCATCTGTAGGTGATACAGACATCATGTCCTCATAAGTTAAAACTATAATTTCTTCATTAAGTACTTCTTTACATTTGCTACTTTCATCATTGTAAATTCCTATAGGCACCCCATCTGCTGTAATAGATGCAGAATTAGGCCTACACCAAACAATTAAATTAACTCCATTAATAGAGATGGCAGCCATCTTTGGATCCAACCCTAAATCACCATTCTGAGAATTTATAGGTATATATGGTACCACTACTTTTTCTTTCTTAGACACTAAGTTTAACTTAACTATTCCTAAAGGCAACAGATAATTATCCGAATTACTTTTTTTCATAATGTTCTTTACTGCAAATAAAGAATTATCTCTTCCTAATAAAATTTGTGTATAAAACTCTTCTCCTTCAGTCAACACTTCTTTGGTTTTATCTTTAACTCCAAATATATATGATCCTCCTGTAGACATAGAATAAATTAAATTTCCATCCTTATTCCATTGATAAGCAGTAATATTATCATCTACCTTAATAGTGTTGTCTACCTTTTTACGAAAATCTATTTTGGTTATATACAAGCTATTCTTAATATCTCTATAAGCTACATATCCATTCTCACTTATAATTGGCTCTCTATAATCCCCCATATTAAGCATTATTTTTTCTGAAGAATTATTAATATTCACTGCCCAAATACCATCATCTTTTATAACTGCTGCAACCTCTATTTTCTTATCTTCTTTTCTCTCAGCTAAAATATAACTTCTCTCCTTAGCAAAAGCTGTACCACATAATATAAAGCTTAAAATAAGTAATACAAAAATACCCTTAAATAAGTTTTTCATGTATAAACTCTCCTTTTAAATTTGGTACTCTTATTGTTATTTTTATTTTAGAATTATATACACATTTTAAAAGGTAAGATTGCAACAATAAAGGAGGTTTTTAAGTAGTTCATTAAGCCTTATAGAAATCTTACTCAGTTATATATTCATTTCACTTACATCAATTTTAGGATTTCTATATTTCTTTTTATTAATTGTAGATTTTCCATATTGGATGGCTTCCTTAGGACAATAACTTATACACGCTAAACACTGACAGCAGTTATCTCCCCATTTAGGAACTTTATCAACCTTAATGCATTTAGTATTG
>Ga0213825_1002469_pt1 | contig 11756 bp, 12 predicted proteins | sample MC6MC0900MG_FD_179896 | JGI IMG/M metagenome (GOLD analysis project Ga0213825, IMG submission 179896) | Enriched soil aggregate microbial communities from Iowa State University, Ames, United States - MC6-MC0900-MG | ecosystem: Environmental > Terrestrial > Soil > Unclassified | place: USA: Iowa... | reverse complement strand
TTCTTCGAATACTTCTTTATCTAATAAATCAGCCATACGGATACCGATACGTGCTACTTTATCTTGATAGCATGGACCGATTCCTTTGCAAGTTGTACCGATTTTATTATCGCCACGGCTTTCTTCATCTGCAATATCTTGTTTAATATGATATGGCAAAATGACATGGGCACGATTTGAAATGCGAAGATTATCTGTATTAATGCCTCGCTCTTGAAGCCCTTTTAACTCTGTTACAAGCGACTTTGGATTAACTACCATCCCATTTCCCATTACAGAAGTTTTTTCTTTGTAGAAAATACCTGATGGAATTAAATGAAGTTTATATGTTTCACCATCGATTTTAATGGTATGGCCTGCATTATCGCCACCTGCAAAACGCGCGATTGCATCTGCCTTTTGTGAAAGGAAATCTGTAATTTTACCTTTCCCTTCGTCTCCCCACTGTGTTCCTACAACTACAACTGATGTCATAATCAGCACCTCCGTTAGATACGTATTGTATCTCATTAATCAAGCCGTAAATTATTGTAACAATGATAGAAACGACTCGTCAACAAAAAATAGTTAAAAACACGAACATAAAATCAATTACTATGATTTAACGTTCGTGTTTAATGACGGAATGGTATGAATATTATCTCTTTTTTAGATAAATATTACTAATCACGTGGAGGTGGTGGTGGCATTTGTGACCAATCCACGTTAATAAATTTATTGAATTCCTTTTTAAAAGCAAGTGTAACTGTTCCTGTTGGACCGTTACGCTGTTTAGCGATTATAATTTCAATCATATTTTTACTCTCGGACTCTTTATCGTAATAATCATCACGATATAAGAAGGCAACAATATCGGCATCCTGCTCAATACTTCCTGATTCACGCAAGTCACTCATCATTGGTCGCTTATCTTGTCGTTGTTCTACACCACGTGATAACTGAGATAATGCAATAACAGGTACCTTTAATTCACGCGCTAATTGTTTTAAAGAACGTGAGATTTCTGATACTTCCTGTTGACGGTTTTCACCTGGCTTACCACTACCTTGAATAAGCTGTAAGTAATCGATTAGAATCATTCCAAGTCCATGCTCTTGTGCTAAACGTCTACACTTTGCTCGAATTTCATTGATACGTACACCGGGTGTATCATCAATAAAAATACCCGAATTCGATAAACTTCCCATTGCCATCGTTAGTTTACCCCAATCTTCGGTTGTTAAAGCACCTGTACGTAAAACTTGTGCATCAATATTTCCTTCCGCACATAGCATACGCATGATTAGTTGCTCGGCACCCATCTCTAATGAGAAGATGGCAACATTTTCACGTGCTTGTACAGCAACACTCTGTGCAACATTTAGCGCAAAAGCGGTTTTCCCTACAGAAGGTCGTGCTGCAACGATAATTAAGTCATTGCGTTGGAAACCAGCTGTAATATGATCTAGATCACGGAATCCTGTCGGAATACCCGTTACATCACCTTTACGTGATTGCAGCTGCTCGATATTATCGAACGTTTCTACTAAAACGTCTTTTACATGTTTAAAGTCGCCAGCATTTTTGCGGTTGGCGACCTCCATCATTTTCTTTTCTGCTTCGCCAAGTAATGCCTCTACCTCATCCTCACGCGTGTAGCCATCTTCAACAATTTTTGTAGCTACACGGATTAAACGACGTAATAGCGCTTTTTCCTCAACGATTTTTGCATAGTGAGCAACGTTTGCTGCCGTAGGGACAGCATTGGCGAGCTCTAGTAAATACGATAGCCCGCCAACATCTTCAATCTCTTTTTTTGCTGATAATTCCTCAGTAACTGTTACAACATCTATCGCTTTTCCTAGATCACTTAAGCGCAGCATCGTTTCAAAAATCTTCTTGTGTGCGTTTTGGTAAAAATCATCGGCTAGCAATATTTCTGATGCCGTAATAAGTGCCTGTGGTTCTAGAAAAATGGCACCGATAACCGATTGCTCCGCTTCCCGGTTATGCGGTGGAACGCGGTCTATCATCGGTTCATTCATGGATAGTCGCCCCTTATTCTTCCGTTACTTGCACTTTTAATGTTGCTGATACTTCGTGGTGTAGTTTTACTGGTACATTTGTAAAGCCTAGTGCACGGATTCCTTCAGGTAAAGTCATTTTTCGTTTATCTATTTTAATGCCATGTACTTTTTGAAGTGCTTCAGCAATCTGTTTTGTAGAAACTGAACCAAATAGGCGACCGCCATCACCTGATTTTGCTTTTAATTCAACAGTTAAGGCTTCTAGCTTTTCTTTTAAAGCTTGTGCTTCAGCTAATTCTGCAGCCGCATTTTTTTGTTCTAATTTCTTTTGACCTTCTAATTGGCTCATTGCTTGTGCATTCGCTTCTGCAGCGTAACCATTTTTAATTAGGAAGTTTTGTGCATAGCCATCTGCTACGTTTTTTATTTCCCCTTTTTTCCCTTTACCTTTAACATCTTTTAAAAATACTACTTTCATAATTCAGAACTCCCTTCGAGTACCTCATATATGGCCTCTTCTAAATATTTTTTTACCTCATCTATGGAAAGTGCGTCTATTTGACAAGCTGCATTTGTTAAATGCCCGCCACCGCCAAGCCTTTCCATGATAAGCTGTACATTTACTTCTCCTAGCGATCTTGCACTAATACCAATTTTACCATCAGAGCGATGGGCAATAACGAAAGATGCGTTCACATCTTTCATCGTTAATAAAATGTCAGCTGTTTGCGCGATTAACACGGAATCATAAATTTTAGCATCTTCACCGACAGCTACCGCAACGCCTGGTTTGACGAATTTGACCGTTTGCACAATTTTTGAACGTTCGATGTACGTAATAATATCTTCTTTTAATAGCCTTTGTACTAAAACCGTATCGGCCCCATTTGTTCGTAAATAAGAAGCTGCCTCAAACGTACGTGCACCTGTGCGCAACGTGAAACTCTTTGTATCAACAATGATGCCGGCTAATAATGCTGTCGCCTCTAGCATATTAATTTTTGCTCGTTTTGGCTGATACTCTAGTAATTCTGTTACAAGCTCAGCTGTAGATGAAGCATAAGGCTCCATATAGACGAGTGTTGGATTTTCAATAAAGTCTTCACTACGACGGTGATGGTCGATGACGACTACCTTTTCCGCAAGCTTTAATAAATGTGGATCAATGACTAAATTAGGCTTATGAGTATCCACTATAATGAGTAAAGATTTCTCCGTCATTTTCCCGGCAACTTCTTCTGGTGTTAAGAAATGCTCATAGAAGTCCGATTTCGTTTCAATTTCATTCATTAAACGTGTTACGCTACCGTTTAATTCATCAAAATTAATCACAACATAGCCTTTTACATCATTCATTTGTGCCATTTTGCGGACCCCGACAGATGCGCCGATTGAGTCCATATCCGGGTTTTTATGTCCCATTACAAACACTTGGTCACTGTCTTGTATTAAATCACGTAATGCATGTGAGATAACGCGCGCTCTTACACGTGTACGTTTTTCTACAGGGTTTGTTTTCCCACCGTAAAATTTAAGCTTTCCAGTAGGTTGCTTGATAGCTACCTGATCCCCACCACGACCTAATACAAGGTCTAGGCTTGATTGAGCTAACTCACCAAGTTCCACTAATGAAGAAGAACCCGCACCGACGCCAATACTAAGCGTTAGCGACAGATTTTTTTGTGCTGTCTTTTCACGGATTGTATCTAAAATAGTAAATTTCTTTTTTTCTAGTTCCGTTAAAATGGACTCATTTAACACCGCTAAAAAACGATCTGATGAGATTCGTTTTACAAAAATACCATGCTCCGCTGCCCAATCGTTGACGATAGATGTGACCATCGTGTTTGTTAAGCTACGAGGTTGATCATCCATTGCTTGGGTGATTTCATCATAGTTATCAACAAATAATATGGCAATGACTGTGCGATCTGCAAAGTATTGTTTTTCAATAGCGATTTGTTCTGTAATATCGAAGAAGTAAAGTAAACGCTCTTCTTCTTTGTAAAAGACACGATATTTGCGATCACGAAGCGTTATCGTTGCTTCTTTTGTCTCCTCGGTCTTCATCAGTACATAGATGTCATCAGAGATATTGACGATGCCCTCACCCACTAATGACTCATTGTCTAACACATTTTGCATATATGGGTTTGACCATTCGATTTCGTACTCTTCATTCACTAGTAAAATTCCGATTGGCATTTCAAGCAAAGCCTCTTCTCCAACCTTTTTCATACGGAAGGAAATAGACTCTATATGCTTTTCTGTCTCTTCAAAAGTATTTTGTTCAATTTTCCATGTATAGACCATTAACACTGCAAAGCCTATGCCATAGCCAAAACCTATTCCGATATTCCAAATACAAAGAAGCGCGAACGTCACGATGCCAAAAATGGAAAGAACAAAAAGCGGATAGCGGATTGGTCGTTTTCTAAAAGTTCCCATTACATCAGCCCCTTATTCCTTAGTCTTCCCTTTCACAAGTGAACGCACGTCGAAACCTAAATCGATAATACCGAGTAAAATAATGAATGATGAGAGTGGAATGGCTAAAATAGTAGCAACCCATTTCACAACGTTCGGCATGCCTTTCGTTGCAATGAAATAATGGATAAACGCTATCCCTTGAAGGATAAATAACATCCATAAAATATATGACACATTTAATACAATAACATCTAGCATAGAGCCCGCTTCTGGACGTATAAATAGGTTAATACACAAAATAATCATGTAGTACCATAAAATTGAGCGTGGTAGTCGCAAATGTTGAAACGCTGGAAATTTTGGGACTGCTAAACCTAGTCGTTTTAAAATCGGTAAATTTAAAGTAATAACAATAAACGCTATTAAAAATGCGGAAATTGTTACTGTTGACGGCACCGTTAGCTCCATTGCTCTAAGTGTAGCCTCCAATTTTTCAGGTTGGAAAGCATATTGTCCCGTCATACTTTTAGCAAGCTCATTGGATTGCTCATAGCTATCACGGGCAACTTTTAAACTTATTTCAACGATGTTAATTTTCGCTATTTGCACAAAAGCTAAATAGACAAGCGCTGACGATAAAAGTACCGCGACACCTGTTGACATGAATAAATGAAGTTTACTCTTCTTCAATTGAATTCCATTACCTATAACTACCCCAAGTAACGCCGTAATAAAGGCGAACGGTAGCATGAACAGTCCACTCGTTAGCATTGTTAAAATACAGCCAACAACTGCTACGAATATCGATGCGGAACGCTTGTAATGTGCACTATACCAAGCAATCGGTAATGGAGAAAAAATTAAGGCAATGATTAAAAGAATTGGTATATACGTTGCAATCATCATTAAGATTGTAAACATTGCAACCATCATCGAACCTTGTACAAGCGCCTTTGTTTGATTATTCGGCATTGAAAACCTTCCTTTTTGTCTGTCAAACTTACTAAACTTTATTGTACCATTTTTTCACCCTATTGAACAAAAAACGCGAAGGACGTCTAGATGCTTTTTGATGAATTCATGACAAAAGAAAAGTTTTTTAATTAAAATAGGTGTATTGCCATTGAATTTTACTGTTTTTGAAGCATGTAAAAGACAACTAATAAAGGCAAAATTAAAACATGAGTTCAGTACAATACCGAACTCATGCCACTAAAATTATTAAGAGGCTATTTAGTGCTCACCAATTTGGCGTCCAATAAAATCCCCCCAGAACTCATCCAATATTCTTGATCTACATATTGCGAACTTAAATAACTATGAGTAGCCATCACAATCGTTGTTTCATTGCCACATAACCTTTTAAAAAGATTAAACACTAACCTAGTCGTATCGTCGTCCAATGACCCAGTAGGCTCATCTGCTATTAACAATGTAGGCTTTTTAATAAGTGCTCTAATGACCCCTACACGCTGTCTTTCTCCCCCAGATAGCTTTTCAATTTTTTTATCAAGTAAATGGTCAATTTTTAAATCTACACTCAACTCATCGCTATAGGCCGTGCTTTGCTTTTTATCATATTTACCTAATAATAATGGTGCCAGTATATTTTCCCGAACTGTGAGGTTACGAATCATTGGATTGTATTGTGAGATATAGCCGATTCCACTGCCTCTTATATTCGAGAGTTCGTTAAGATGTTGCTTATGCATTTCGATTCCATCCATTATGTACTGGCCACTATCTGCCCTTTCAAGTCCCGCCAATATATTAAGTAACGTGCTTTTACCGACACCGCTTGGTCCTTTTATAGAGATAAATTGATTGGCGGCAACTTCTAAATTAATGTTGGTTAATATCGTTTTTTCCTTATATGTTTTTACTATGTTAACTAATGATATAAAGTTTATCATGTTAATCACCCTTTAACTTTTCGATGATATTCGTTGTTGCTAATAAGTTATTCACTAACAGATAAACAACGATATTGAATACCAACCAAACGATGAACCCGGCAATTATTAAAATGGATAGTATCGTAGTGTCTTGCATAAATAAAACAGTGCATAACAATGCCAATCCTATACTTATGCCATTGAGGATTGAAAATTCAAGTTGGATCGTTTTTTTGATTTTATGATTTGTAACACCACTCATAATAAACACTAAATACGTATCAAATTGTCTTTTTATAAAGCTTTTAACAAACAAATAGAAAGCACACAAAATAAAAATAAATACAACACCCGATATTGTAACAATAAGTGTTTGATTGGTTTCAATCATTTTATATAAAAGATCAACTGCTAGCGAATTCGCACCAATAATTTGATAATCAGTGAAATTCGTCACTTTTTCTATCTCTCCAATTTCCTTTCTTACTTCAAGTGCGTTTAAGTTGGTCATTAAAATACCACCCATTTTGCTTAAAAGAAGTGCCCTAAAGAATACTTCATTTACCTCCGTTTTTTGTAACAATTCAGAAGGCTGTTCAGACAGCGACATGGATGGCAGCAAGATATAACGATTGAGTACTTGCTGCGGTTCATTATTAGTGAAAATAAATGAATTTTCCTTTGCAAAGCCTACTACTCGCCCAATAAATTTTTCAAAATAATGATGAACCTCTAATTGATCATGCAACTTATAGTATGGACGATAATCAGAGCCGAGAATGACAGGTATTTCCTTTCTTCCTGCCTCGTAGACATAAGCGGAATCATCAAAGTACTGTCCTTCGATTAGTTCAACGACATTATAATCAAATACAGATTTAGTCACTTGCATCGATTTAGTGATTTGATAAAACGCACCTTCGTGCTCATATATATTATTAAAGTCACTTTCGTAATAGGCGGAGAACTTCTTATCAGGGGGATATTCTTTTAAACCTATTGGCTGCAATACGGCATGATAAAAGACCACTTTATTATTTTTAAATACATCATTATTAAAATTATTGAGGATATCATAGTTTTTTACATCTTTAAAAAATTCAATTTCCCTTTCACCTATTAAATTATCCGTAAGCTTATAGATGTTGTAGTTATGAAATTTACTTGCTGAACGTATTTCTATTTTTGAAATATTTATATTTACTAACAGCACAAATAATACGACAGAAAATAGAAATGAAAGTAACCCTATTATCAACGTAAGCAATTTTTTATTTTTTAGTAGCAGTCTAGTTGTATTCAAAATGATCTTACTCCTTTTTTAACCAAGGACTTTGTCATTAGTAGACAGGCTAAAAAATACCCTATAATTGTTATAAACATATAGAAAACAGCTACGTAGTACCAATGACTACCCCAAATCGCATAGAAGTGATTAACTGCGATTAATACTAAAGATTCCAATATCAATATCACGAATAGCGCAATGAATTCTGCTATAAAAACTTTACGAAATAGGATGTGCCATTTCCCGCCTGCTAAATACAATATTTGCACAATAGTTTTTTTACTATGAATGGAATAATAGATCGTAACGGCTTGCGCAATAATGACAAACAGTACAGAAATAAGTAAGAACCCATTTAAAAGAACATTTGACTTCAATATAGCAGTTCCTCTATCTTCGTTTTCAATTAGTTGATAACTCGTATTAGGAAACATTTTTTGCATCAATTTATATGGATTTCCACTCTCTACATTGAGAATAAACTTTGTTCCATTGGCCAAGTTGATTTGTTGAGTTTTTGATATATACCACGCCTCCCTATTCAAATAAGAGCCAGGTGTGGCAAATTGGCCAATAACAAGGCTTTTCATATTTTTTGAAAGGGCTCCTTCAGGAAAAACAGTACCTGTAATGATATAGTCTGTTGATAGTGGTGGTTTGTTATAGTTTATAGGAGGCAACTTTACCGATTTGTTAATATAGATATATTTTAATTTCGGATTGTCTAGGTTATATTGCATTAACAAATAGGGCTCTTTTAAGTCGATGTCTAGAGAAGATTCTTCAGTATTGATAATGAATTCAACAGCGTTTTTGCTGATATAGCCATTGTTAATCATATTGGTATAGCTAACTGAGTCCATTATATAAAGCAAGGAAGCGGAGCTAGTAAACAATAGTAAAGTTAGTAACAAAAACTTACTGGATACTATATATTTTTTCATCACGTTATACCTTTATTGCAAGAAAGAGATAATCAATTGATTATCTCTTCATGTATATTATTTCCCGTAGTACGTTTTCGCAACCCAGCCTAAGTCGCCAGGGTGCCAACCGCTAATTGCTTGTGTTGTACCGAAACCCCATACACGGCCGCTATCTGCTTCTGCACGACCAGAAATAACCGATTCGTAACGGGCTCTAGAATAATGGTATACACCTGGCCAAGTCGTGTTTGCAATGACCCGCTCATAAACTGCTGAACCTCTTCTAGTATAATCTTTCGTTGCGCTATGTATGGGGTTACCAGTAGCAAATGAAGAAATATCGCTATCTTGTCGTACAGTAAAATAACCCGTATCTTCACTCCACCCACCATAAATCGTTGGGTCATCTAGTGTTACTGCCTTTGCTGAAGATAAAATTGTGCCGCTTAAACTTAATGTAAGTGCACTTACCAACATCCATTTTGTAGTTTTCAATTTAAACACCCCTTGATCCACAAAATAAATTTGATAATTTTCAATATTATAATAAATTATAATTTATTTTTTTGTCAATAGACAGAATCCAATAAAAATTGATCGTTTTATTATAGCTATTTATTAATTATCTATGTGATTCCGCTACTGCTTTTCGGGCTTGTCCTATGTTTATTTTCAAACAATATAAAAAAGCACAACAAGGTTTAATACCTTGTTGTGCTTAACAATCTTATTTATCTTCAGATACGAATGGAAGTAATCCCATAATACGAGAAACTTTGATAGCTGAAGTTAATTTACGTTGGTACTTAGCGCTAGTGCCAGTTACGCGACGTGGTAAGATTTTACCGCGTTCAGAGATGAATTTTTTAAGTAAATCCACATCTTTATAATCGATATGCGTAATGTTATTAGCAGTGAAGTAGCAAACTTTACGGCGTTTGCGGCCTCCGCGACGTGGTGCCATAGTGATGTCTCCTCCTTATAAGTTTATAGTTTTTGTAGCTCGAAGAATTAGAATGGAAGATCGTCTTCTGATACTTCAATCGGTCCCTTGCTGTTCGCAAATGGATCTTCGTCTACTCGTGTATAGTTCGGCTGATTCATCGGTGGTTGATTTTGTTGATAAGAAGCACCGCCGCCAAACGAACCTTGCTGAGGCATTGCGCCACCATACTGTTGCTGTGGTTGTCCACCGCCATATGACGGCTGACTATTTGCGTAAGATTGTCCACCGTATTGGTTAGATGCAGGAGCACCTCCACCACTACGAGGTTCTAAAAACTGTACGCTATCTGCCACAACATCAGTTGTATATACACGCTTACCGTCTTGTCCTTCATAGCTACCTGTTTGGATACGACCTTCTACTCCAATTAAACTTCCTTTTTTCATGAAGTTCGCTAAGTTTTCAGCCTGTTTACGCCAAGCAACACAGCTAATGAAATCTGCTTCTTTTTCACCTTGTTGGTTTGAGAATGTACGATTCACAGCTACTGTAAATCGAGTAGACGCAATACCATTCGGTGTGTAGCGCAGCTCAGGGTCTTTTGTTAGTCTTCCAACTAATACGACACGATTTATCATCAGAATGCAACCTCCTTTTCAGCATTTTGTTTAAAATTATTTTGCTTCTTCGCGTACTGCAATGTGACGAATGATATCTTCGCTGATGTTAGCAAGACGTGTGTATTCGTTGATTGCTTCTGCAGGAGCGTTTACTTTTACGATTTGGTAGTAACCTTCGCGGAAGTCTTGAATCTCGTAAGCTAAGCGGCGTTTGCCCCACTCTTTTGCTTCGATGACTTCAGCACCGTTAGAAGTTAAGATTTCGTTGAAACGTTCAACTAAAGCTTTCTTCGCTTCGTCTTCAATGTTTGGACGTACGATGTACATTAATTCGTATTTTCTCATCTGTTTACACCTCCTTATGGACTCAGGCTCTCCTGTTTGCAGGGAGCAAGGAGTAAGTAATAATTATTACTCACATCAATGAATTGTAACACATTGGCATCTGTCTTTCAAGTCGCAAACTAATAATTCATTCGATATAATAAAGTTGATAAATTTATAAAAGGAGGACGATTATGCTACCAGATCAGGAACCTCATGTAATTGAATTAGATATTAAGAAGCTAATGATGGACAGCGTCGTCATCACGAGTGGCCTCTCCATTTTATTTATAGCTATACAATATATTTGTTTAAAAGATTTTGCGTTTTCGTTTTGGAATATGATTAGTGGTTTTATACTGTTTATCCTACTCTATATCGTGCTCATTATTTTGCATGAAGTTTTTCATTTAATAGGGTTTATGGTTTTTGGCGGTGTACCCTACAAATCTTTAAAGTATGGTATTAATTTAGAGCTTGGTATAGCGTATGCAACGACCGACCAGCTACTCCCTAATCATGCAATGAAAAAAGCATTATTATTACCGTTTTGGACAACTGGTATTGTGCCAACGGTTGCTGGTTTTTATGTTAACAGTACTGTATTACTGCTTGCTGGCGCCTTTTTAATAGCTGGTGCAGTAGGAGATTTCGCTATGTATAAGGAATTGCGCAAATACCCTAAAAATGCACTAATACAGGACGACCCTCAATTACCAAAGCTGTATGTCTATGCCCCACAAAAAAAGTCATTGTCTCAAAAATAAACACTTTTTATGGTGTTAAAAATCCGTGTTGTGCAGCTGTACATAGATTTCTCCAAATTCGATTAATAGTTGCAGTTTCGATAATAGCATCCATTCCGAGACTGCGAATTATATTGTTTGCGATATCCACACAGACGGCTTCACTGTCCTTACTCATATGCGTAAAATCTAGTAATTGTTGTTCTGACAGTTCCATTTGTTGCTGATGTTGTAGCCAATAAGCTGATAGGATAGTGTAAAATTGTTCTTCCACTTGTCTGAAACGCTTTTGTTGTTGCATATAAAGAAATTGTAATGCGCCAATACGTTCTGCACGATGTAATTGCTTATTTTTTTGCTCAATCAGCATCCAAGCCTCCTCTAAAAAGTTTTCTGTAATACCAAGACAAACGCTTAAAAAAGAAGCTTCTGCAAAAGTGCCGAACGGAAAACTATGGACGGCATTACTGTAATGATTTTTACAAATACCTAATTGGAATGTTTTATCATGCGGTATAAATACATTTTGAACACGAATTGTATGGCTCGCAGTGGCTTTTAACCCCATTGCTTGC
>Ga0213825_1002466_pt1 | contig 11768 bp, 9 predicted proteins | sample MC6MC0900MG_FD_179896 | JGI IMG/M metagenome (GOLD analysis project Ga0213825, IMG submission 179896) | Enriched soil aggregate microbial communities from Iowa State University, Ames, United States - MC6-MC0900-MG | ecosystem: Environmental > Terrestrial > Soil > Unclassified | place: USA: Iowa... | reverse complement strand
AATCTTTGGATCACCATAAAGGAGAAGGCAGAAGAGGAGCCGCTTAAGGAATCCTTAAAGCTGGTTCCAAGGCTTCTGGTTCTGGGAGTCGGATGCAGAAAAGGGGTCCCTGCCAAAACCATAGAAGAGGTACTTGAACGGTTTTTCAAGGAATGGAACTTATCTCCGGAAGCACTGAGTGCATGTGCCAGCATTGATTTAAAGAAGAAAGAAGAGGGAATCTGCCGGTTCGCCGCTTCTAAAGGAATCCCGTTTTACACGTATCCAGCCAGAGTACTTGAGGAAACAGAAGGGGAATTTTCGTCCTCTTCCTTTGTTAAGAAAGTCACCGGAGTTGATAATGTATGCGAGCGGGCAGCTCTTACCTGCGTAAAGGAATTAGGAGGCGGGAAACTGCTGGTAAAAAAACATGTCGCAGACGGAGTGACGGCAGCTGTGGCTATTCGGGATTGGAAGATGCAACTAGATTCGCTTGATTCATTAGGAGGTAACGTATGACAAAGTCAGGAAAACTTTACGTGGTAGGAATCGGTCCAGGTTCCTATGAGGATATGACCATTAGGGCCATAAAGGCACTGGAAGAGAGTGAGGTCATTGTAGGGTATACTGTATACATAGATTTGATTAAGGAGCATTTTCCGGATAAGGAGATGCTTACCACGCCGATGCGCAAAGAACAGGAGCGTTGCCTGCTGGCCATAGAGGAAGCAAAAAAAGGAAAAATTGCAGCCATGGTGTGCAGCGGAGATTCAGGTGTTTACGGCATGAGCGGATTGATCCTTGAGATGGCCCGGTCAGAAGAAGACCTTGAGATTGAGATCATACCAGGAGTGACTGCGGCTTTAAGCGGAGGCGCCGTGTTAGGCGCTCCTTTGGGCCATGATTTTGCGGTAATCAGCTTAAGCGATCTGCTCACCCCCATGGAATTAATAGAAGACAGGCTTAGGGCTTCTGCCCAGGCAGATATGGTGATTTGTATTTATAATCCGTCCAGTAAAAAGAGGGCCGATTATTTGAAACGGGCCTGTGAGATCGTAATGGAATACAAAAGTCAGTCAACCATCTGCGGCCTTGTAAAAAATATTGGCAGGGAAGAGGAAGAAATGGGGGTCATGACTCTGGAAGAACTAAGAGATACCCAGACAGATATGTTTACCACCGTTTATATAGGAAATTCCATGACAAAATTGATCAATGGCAGAATGGTAACACCACGAGGATATAAAAATGTGTAGAGTTCTGATTTTCGGAGGAACCACAGAGGGCAGGATTCTGGCGGAGTACTGCCATGAAAAGAAGATAAATGCATGGGTCAGTGTGGCAACCGGATATGGAAGGTCCGTACTTATGGAGAGTCCGTATCTCCACATTCATGAGAACCCCATGGCTGCCCATGAGATGGAAGGTTTTATAAGGCAAAACGGCATCACTCTTGTGCTCGATGCTACTCACCCCTATGCTATCCTGGCAAGCGAAAATATACGCTCCGCCTGCAAACAGACAGGTACTGCCTGCAAAAGGATTGTAAGGGAATCTTCCGAGAATCTAAAGCCGGGAGATCAAGGGGAAGGAAAGGTCTTATGGGTCAGTGACTTAGAGGAATCGATCCTTGCCCTGCAGAAAATTCCTGGAAATATTCTTGTCACAACAGGCAGCAAAGAGCTTTCCGCTTTTACCAAAGTGGACTCCTGGGAAGAACGGATTTTTGCCAGAGTCCTTCCTGGACTGTCTGTAATCTCTGCCTGCGAGCAGATGGGGATTAAGGGGAAACATTTGATTGCCATGCAAGGCCCTTTTACAGCCGAGATGAACCGGGCTATGATAAGACAGTATGACATTAGCTGCCTTGTGACAAAAGAAGCCGGACATGCGGGAGGCTTTCCAGAAAAGATGGAGGCAGCCGCGGAATGCGGAATAACGGCAGTTGTCATCGGACGCCCTGGAAAAGAAGAAGGAATAACTGTCAAGGAGGCTGAGAAGCTTTTATCCGATTATAAAGAGGAGAAGGCCCAGTCTCAGGCAATACCAGAGCTTCAGATCCGCACTGAGAAGATAACGGTATCCCTGATCGGAACCGGCATGGGTGGAGAGGATCAGATGACCGTAAAGGCGTGGAAGGAATTGCAGCAATGCGATGTGATTTTCGGTGCAGAACGGATGCTCTCCGGAATTACTCCTACAATCTCCCGTGCCGTTAAAGTGCCCTTTTATACAAGTAAGAATATCCTGCCTTGGCTTGATGCCCATGAGGAGTTTACCAGAATCGGAATCCTGTATTCCGGTGATACAGGCTTTTACAGCGGGACCAAAAAGATGGCGGAAGCATTGGCCAAGGAACCATATTGCCATAGATATGATACGGTAGTTCTGCCTGGAATATCATCGGTTTCTTACTTGTGCTCCCGGCTGAAAACGGACTGGGAGGCTGTGCGCCTTGTGAGCCTTCACGGCAGGACTTGTGACATGATTAAGGAATTAACCCTTAATCCCAGGGTATTTGTCCTGTTAGATGGAATCAATACGGTGAAGAGTCTGTGCTGTATTCTTAAAGAGCAAGGATATCATGAAGCCAGGCTGTCCGTAGGGGAGAGACTTTCCTATCCGGATGAACGGATAACCGTTGGAACCCCGGAGGAGTTAAAAGAGCAGGATTTTGATATGCTGTCGGTTGTATTAATAGAGAGATAAAGTCGAAAGAATCACTGGATATATAAGCATATCCGCTTGATACATTAGGAGGCAATTTATGAGAGATGAACTGTTTATCCGGGGAGATGTGCCCATGACGAAAAGTGAGGTCAGGGCTGTTTCCATATCAAAGCTGGAACTGGAATCGGATTCCGTCCTATATGATATAGGGGCAGGAACCGGCTCCGTATCCATAGAAGCGTCCCGGTATCTCACAGAAGGCCGGGTTTATGCAATTGAAAAGAAGGCGGAAGCCATAGATCTTATAAAGGCTAATAGAGAAAGATTTGGAGTAAGCAGGCTGGAAATTGTTGAAGGGGCTGCCCCCGAGGCATTAACAGCTCTTGAACCCCCTACCCACGTGTTCATCGGAGGAACCTCCGGTACCATGGATAAAGTGCTTTCCCTGGTTTTAAAGAAGAATCCGGGGGTCAGGATCGTAATCAATGCAATTGCTTTGGAGTCACTGGCAGAAATTCTTTCCTGGCTGAAAAGGCATTCCGTCACAGCAGAAATTGTGCAGGTTTCAATATCCAGAGGAAGGGAAGCGGGGGACTATCATCTGATGATGGGACAGAATCCTGTTTATGTGGTTTCCTTTGGCGGGGAAGGGAGGAACGACCTTGATTAATTCCTATCCCAGGCTGATGCTTGCGGCCCCTAAAAGCGGCAGCGGAAAGACCATGATGACCTGCGGGCTATTAAATGCGTTTCTTTTGAGGAAACTGTCCTGCCGGTCTTTTAAATGCGGCCCGGATTATATTGACCCCATGTTTCATAAATATGTGCTTGGCATTGACGGTGGAAATCTGGATACATATTTCCTGGATAAAGAGAAAGTCAGAGAACAGTTTTTAGAACAGGCAAGGGAAGCCGGGATTTCCGTCATTGAAGGCGTTATGGGGTATTACGACGGGGTGGGAGGAGACACCACCCAGGCCAGCTCCTATGAGGTGGCATGCGCTCTGGATGCACCGGTAGTCCTGGTTTTAGACTGCAAAGGAGCCAGCCTGTCCCTGGCAGCAGTGGTGAAAGGTTTCCTGGAATATAAGGAAAACAGCAACATAAAAGGCGTAATCTTAAACCGGACATCTTCTGTCATGGCAGAACGGCTGAAACCAGCCATGGAAGAGCTGGGAGTACATGTTTACGGATATCTGCCGGAATGTGAGGAAGGTTCTTTGGACAGCCGCCACTTAGGGCTGGTTCTGCCAGGAGAACAAAAGGGTCTGAAAGACCAGCTTAATCAGCTGGCTATGAAGTTAGAGACCACCATAGATATCAATGGACTGATAAAGCTGGCCCAGGATGCCAAACCTCTGACGTCTCGTAAAGGCGGATTAAAAAGTCAGGTTTCCCAGACACCCCAAGGAGAAGAAGTGCTTATAGGAATAGCACTGGATGAGGCGTTCTGCTTTTATTATCAGGAGAATTTAAGGCTTTTAAAAGAGATGGGGGCAAAACTCATACCTTTTAGTCCGATCCACGATAAGAAGCTGCCTCCGGGGATTAGCGGTCTTTTGCTTGGCGGCGGATATCCTGAGCTTTATTGTCCGGAACTTTCGGAGAATGAATCCATGCTCCGGGACATAAGGCAGCTATCAGAGCGCGGCCTTCCCATTGTAGCTGAGTGCGGGGGATTCCTGTATCTCCATGAGCAGCTGGAAACAAAGGACCATAAAACGTATCCCATGGCCGGTGTTATAAAAGGAAAGGCATTCCCAACAGAACGGTTGTTAAGGTTTGGTTATTTTGAGGCATTTCCCAATGCAGATACTCGATTTTTAAAAAAGGGCGAGTCCATCCGTGGGCATGAATTCCATTATTGGGACAGCACAAATAACGGAGCCTGCATGGAAGCAAAGAAACCGGGCGGGAGAAAAAGCTGGGACTGTGTTCATGGAGAAGGAAATCTGCTGGCTGGCTTTCCACATTTTTATTATCCTTCCAATCCTGCACTGCCAAAGCGTTTTGTGGAGGCCTGCAAAGGATTAAAGGACGGGGAAAAGGAAACGATGGAACAATCTTTGACTAAGAAAGGTTTCAAACTATGAATAATGAATTAAGTGCATATCTTTCACAGATCCGGCCTCCCAGCGCTTCCTCCATGGAAATCGCCCGTAAACGGTGGTCACAGGTAGCAAAGCCACTTAACAGCTTAGGCGTTCTGGAAGATGACATTATAAAGATTGCAGGGATCATAGAAACATCAAAGGTGGATATGGAGAAACGGGCCCTTGTCATACTATGTGCAGACAATGGGATCGTGGAGGAAGGAGTCACACAAACCGGCAGGGAAGTGACTGCCCTTGTGGCTGAAAACATGACAAATGGAAACAGCAGTGTCTGCATCATGGCAGACCGGGCAGGAGTGGATGTATTTCCTGTGGATATGGGGGTTGCCAGAGATTTGGTTCCCGGCTCCCTCCACCCACTTCTATGCAGGAAAATTGCTTACGGAACAAAGAACTTCCGAAATGAGCCTGCCATGAAGCGGGAGGAGGCAATCCGTTCCATAGAAACCGGCATCAAACTGGTGGGGGAATTAGCGGAAAAAGGATATCTGCTCATCGCAACTGGAGAAATGGGCATCGGAAATACCACCACCAGCAGCGCGGTCGCCTCCATGCTTCTTAAAAAATCACCGGAAACTCTGACCGGAAGAGGGGCAGGATTAAATGACGAGGGCTTAAAAAGGAAGCTTGAAGTGATTAAAGAGGCAGTGGAACAATATAGCCCGGCATGCCAGGATGTGGTGGATGTTCTTGCATGCGTGGGGGGATTTGATTTGGCAGGGCTTACCGGCGTGTTTTTAGGCGGCGCCATTTACCGGATTCCCGTGCTGGTAGATGGATTTATTTCTGCTGTTGCCGCCCTTTCGGCTGACCGCATGTATCCTGGCTGCCGAAACTTTATGCTGGCTTCTCATGTTTCAGCGGAACCTGCAGGCAGGCTGCTCCTTGATGAACTGGGTCTTAAGCCCCTCATACAGGCAGGTATGTGCCTGGGAGAGGGGACAGGAGCTGTGGCAGCAATCCCCCTTCTTCTCATGGCGGCAGACGTTTATGGGACAATGAGTTCTTTTGAAGACATTCAGATCGAAGCATACAAACCCATGGGAGGCGTATCATGATTACTCTGGTGATAGGCGGAAGCGGAAGCGGAAAATCAGAATATGCGGAAAGTCTGGTCATGAGCCTGGGACATGGGAGGCGGATTTACATTGCCACCATGAAACCATGGGATGAGGAATGCAGACGCAGGATTGAACGCCACAGGCAGATGAGGGCAAAAAAGCAGTTTGAGACCGTAGAATGTTACCGCAATTTAAAGGAACTTAAACTGGATATAGCTGGTCAGCCATCGGTGATACTTTTAGAATGCATGTCAAATCTGGTTTCCAATGAGCTTTTTGGTCTGGGGGAAGAGGGAGAAACCCCGTGCTTAGAAGGAGCCTTGGCGGCAGAGGAGATTTTAAAAGGGATCGGGAAGCTAAAGGAGGAAGCCCAACATATTGTCATCGTGACCAATGAGGTTTTCTCCGATGGAGACAGCTATAGCATGGAGACTATGGCTTACCGCAAGGTTCTTGGGGAGATCAACCAGAAAATCGCAGTAATTTCCGATGAGGTGATTGAAGTTGTTGCCGGAATTCCGATTGTAATGAAAAAGGGTTGATATCCCAAAAATCGTTGTGCGATTACTTGCCGCAGCATTCGCATAACGATTTTTTTGACGATTAAAATCAGCTGGAAAGTTTATCCGGCAGACAAACAGAAAAGAAGCTTGAGAAAATAACAGAGTTTGTTATATAATATGGCGGGATGGAGGTATGACATGTATAAACTACTGGTTGTGGAAGATGAAAAGGCGATTGCATATGGAATCGCAAACAGCATTGAATGGGAAAAATGGGGATTTGTGATCAGCGGCGTCTGCGGCAATGGAATAGAAGCGCTGGAACAAATAGAAAAAGATAAGCCCCATGTGGTACTTTCCGATATCCGGATGCCGGAAATGGATGGGATGGAGCTGATGCAGCACTTAAATCAGCGTTATCCGGAGATTAAGATCATTATCTTAAGCGGATACAATGATTTTGAATATTTGCAGATGTCCATTAAAAACCGGGTCATGGAATACTTACTGAAGCCCACGGACCTTGATGAATTTGAAGTGACCTTCCGGAAAATAAAAGAACGTCTTGATGAGGAAGGAAAAAAGGAATTAGAAGAAAAAGAATTAAAGTCAGCCTATGAAGAAAGCAAAAATTTAAAGTTAAGAAGGAAATACAATGCTTTGATCAAAGGGTATGGCTATCATGAAGAAGAGATGGAAGAAGAATTCTTCCGACAGGGAGAAAACTGGTATGGTGTAATCCTGATCCATCCGGATGTGCCTAATACGGAAGATAAGAACGCATTCTATCAAGATCAGATAAAGATAGAGAAGATCTTAAATGAAAAGATTTTAAATGAGGGGATTGCCGGAACCTATATCTGGAACTTTGAGGAGAAGATAACCGGAATCTTAAGTGCCGGAGAGGAACCTAAGGAAGAGGAACTCTACTCTTATGTGAGGAACTTGGCAGAAGTGGTCTTAAAGGAGAGCGGCATTCCCATATATGCCGGCATCAGCAACTTTTATACGGATTTTCAGATGCTTCCCCAGTGCTATGAACAGGCCAAATGCTGTGCCAGCCAAAAGATCTACAATGAGGAAAAGAATCTGGTCATGACCTATAAGGAAATTCAGGAAGCAGATTTTGATTACTATGCGATTTCCTTTGATACGGGCCTGATTTTAAAGGAAATCATGGAGCAGGAGGAAAATAAGGCAGAGGACATTTTAAATGGGATTTATTCAGAATTCAAGGGAAAAGTGATTCGGGATTATGATTACATTAACCGTCTAAGCCTTGAAATGCTGTTTAACCTATCCCGGGCCTTACTGCGTTATGGTGTTCGTTTAGAAAAGGTGATGAAAAAGCTGGATTGCACCTATACGGACATCTATCCCTTAAAAAGTCTCCAGGAGAAAAAGGAATTTGTATCCCGGATCCTTCGGGAGGTTTCCAGGGAAATGGCAGGCATGAAGGGCGAATGGAAGAGCCAGAGCAGCCTTGCCCAAAAGATCCGGGAGATCGTGGATGAGGAGTATGATTCCAATCAGATATCCTTAGAATACGTGGGAGCAAAGGTGCATAAAAACTCTGCCTATATTTCTAAAATATTTAAAAATGAATTTGGCTGCAATTTCAGCGATTACATCATTACAAAGAGGCTGGAAAAAAGCAAGAAGCTTCTTGCGGATCCAGGGAGGAAAATCTATGAAATTTCCGAGGAAATGGGCTGGGCAGACGTATCCAACTACATTAAACTGTTTAAGAAAAAGTATGGGATAAGTCCGAAAGAATACCGGAACATTCTCCAGCCGGAGGGAGGAAATGCAGAGAAAAATCATGAAGATGAATAAGGGAAAGGGGCAGGCAAAGAAACGGAATATCGGTCTAAAGCGCAGGATGCTTTATGGCATTCTCCAGGTGCTGATTCCGGTTGTGGTAATCATCACCATACTGTTCTGGCATACCAGAAAGGTGATGAAACAGGAGTATATGCGAACGACTCAGAGCCGGGTCACGGATATTACCAATAAGATTGATGCAAAGATTCAGGACATTTACAGTGTTTCCGACAATTTTGCGGCCAATGACCAGTTGAATAAATATATTGAAAAAGAATATTCTCCCACGGAGCCGATGTATAAGAAGCTTGATATTGTGAGGATTTACACCAACATATTCGGCGCTTATGATATGTTGAATCAGCGGGCAAGAATCAGCGCCATGTACACATATAAAGGAGAGTTATTTAATTTTCTGGACCCTAATAATGATACGGATGAGGTGATCAAGAAGCTGCAGGCTATGAACATTGAGGATCCTGACCTTCTGATGAAATTCCGCTGGTATCCCCTTCAGGACAATTTCCTCCTCAGTGATCAGCCGGGAGAGGTCAGGGATAGAAAGGCCGTTATGGGCATCCGAAGGATATATTCCTGGGAAAAGGGAAGATATGAATGTGTGCAGGTGTTTGCCATAAAAGAACGGGATGTCTATGAACAATATAAGGAGCTGGCAGAATCCATACCAGGTGATATCTATGTAATCACAGGAGACGGCAGACTGATTTCCTCCAGCAATGAAAAGGCCGTGGAGGCAGGAACCATATCTGAGAAACTGAATAATGAAATTCTGGAACAGACAGGTGATTTAAAAGATGGGTGGGCTGCTTTGGGAAATCAACAAATGATCCAGGTAAAGACTTCCGATGTAAATGACTGGAAGATCGTTATGGTGGTTCCTGTAAAAGCTGTCACAAAGGAAGTGGATGTGCTGTACTACAGGATTTTCCTGGTTATGGTGGCATGTGTGGGCTTTTGTGCCATGATGATCTTATATTTATACAAGAGCTTCATGGATCCCATCGGAAAGCTTAACATCTCTATGAAAGAGGTGTATGGCGGAAATTTAAACGCTTATGTTGATGTGAAACAGAAAAATGAAGTGGGAGACATGATCCGCTATTACAATTCCATGCTGGAACGGATCAATACCAATATCATTGAAAAACTGCAGTCTGACCGGAAGAAAAAGGAGCTGGAGCTGGAAGTGCTCATGAGCCAGATCAATCCCCATTTTCTCTATAACACCCTGGAGAATATCGTATGGATGTCCACTGAGGCGGGAAGGCCGGACATTGGGCGTACGGCAGCTTCTCTTGGCCGGATGTACCGCTTATCCATAAACGGAGGGCAGGTGATCGTCCCTATGGAGCATGAGATCGAGCATCTTATGGCCTATGTGAAGATTCAGAAAAACCGCTATAAGGATGAATTTGAATTCGACCTTCGGACGGACATGCGGCAGATCCATGAACTGTTTTCCCTGAAAATAATATTGCAGCCGGTGGTGGAAAATTCCTTCCTGTACGGAATGACAGGCCTAAAGCATCCCATGATCATCCACCTTACGGTCAAAGAAAAAGGCCAATGGGTTATGATAAAAGTTATGGATAATGGCCGTGGAATGGACCGGGAGAAATTAGGGGAAATACGGGATCAGATCCGTTATGGAAGAACAGGAAAAGAAGAGGAAGAGCAAAACCGGCGCAGCAGCGGAATCGGTCTTCACAGCGTAGAATCACGGATCAAGCTGTATTTTGGGGTGGACCGGGCTGTTTCCATCTACAGCAAAAAGGATGTAGGAACCCTGACCGTCATACGGATCCCAAGAATTACCGTTGAGGATATTGATGAGCATGGCAATTTAAAGGAAAAATAAATAAAACAAGGTAAAAAGCGAAAATAACCAACAAATACAAAAATCGCCCTATGTTTATTAGGAAAAAATCCGTTAGAATAGAAGTAGGAGAAAGATTATATCCCATAAGCCTTTCTCCTTAAAATAAAAAGCGAGAGGCAGGCCTATGAACAAGGAAAAAAAACCAATATCCAAAACGAAAGAAAAGACATCAATAGCCCAGAAAAAAGAAGACAGGTATGGGTGGTTGTTTATTTCTCCCTACCTGATTTTTTTCACTGTTTTTACCGGTATTCCTTTTGTCATTGCAATTGTGATGTCGTTCTTAAACGTGAAATATATTACCAGGTTGGATAACCTTAAATTTGTGGGGTTACAAAATTTTATAAAAATATTCACCAATAAGGAGATCTTAAATTCCCTGTTAAGAACCTTTCAATACTCCCTGGTTTATGTACCGGTCATCATGATCCTTGGGTTTGTGCTGGCATTTATGTTAAACAACGGGATATATATGAAAAAAGCAATGCGTTCCCTGGTATTTATGCCTTATGTATCCAACATGGTGGCAGTAGCCGTGATTTTTAAGGTTTTGCTTGGGAATAACAGTCCCATGATCATTGCGTTAAGAAATATGGGATTTAACCCACCCCTCCTTTTACAGAGCTTAAAGCTGGCGCTTCCTACAGTTGCCATGATCTCCGTATGGAAGAGCGTGGGCCTTAACATGGTGGTTTATCTTGGTGCTTTGCAGGAGGTGCCCTCTGAGCTTTTAGAAGCGGCACAGATCGACGGAGCAACAAAATGGCAGAGAATTCGAAACATTATCATTCCGATGATCTCCCCTACCACCTTTTTCCTCTTAATTAGCTCCATTATTGGTTCCTTCCAGAACTTTACCTGCATACAGGCCCTTACCGAGGGAGGTCCGGGACAGGCGACCACGGTTATGGCCGTAAACATTGTCCGTACTGCATTTACGAAATATGAGACCAGTCTGGCAAGCGCAATGGCTTTTGTCATGTTTGTGATTGTTATGATCGTAACTCTCATTCAGTGGCGCGGACAGAAAAAATGGGTTAATTATTAAGGGAGGAAATTCAATGAAAACCAAAAAGAAAAGTATAAAGATAGCACTTACAGTTTTTATCCTGTTAATCGGGCTGGCATCAAATTTTCCGTTTCTGTTCATGATCTCCTCTTCCTTTAAGGTCAGCGGAGAGGTCATGAAGTTTCCATGGCATTTGATTCCGGATAACCCCACCATAATGAACTTTAAAGCATTGTTTACAAACGGCATTTATAACTTCCAGAAATGGTATTTTAATACAGTGGTCATGACGGCTCTTACCATTGCAATAAAGATATTCTTCGTAAGCTTTACGGCTTATGGATTTGCAAGAATTAAATTCAGGGGAAAAGATGCAATCTTTCTCGTGCTCTTGTCAGCTATGATGATCCCCAGCGACATCATGATCATACCAAGATACATGATCTTTAAAAATTTACATATTCTGGATAGCATGTGGGCACTGATCCTGCCAAGCTGTGTGGATGTGTATTTTGTATTCCTTCTGCGCCAGTCCTTTATTTCGATTCCGGATTCCATCAGTGAAGCGGCAAAAATTGACGGCTGCAGCCATTTAAAAATTTATTGGAAAATTATTTTCCCATTGGCAAAACCGGCCATTGCGACCATGGCTCTGTTTTCCTTTACCTGGTCCTGGAATGACTATATGGGACCGTATCTGTACATTTC
>Ga0213825_1002449_pt1 | contig 11828 bp, 10 predicted proteins | sample MC6MC0900MG_FD_179896 | JGI IMG/M metagenome (GOLD analysis project Ga0213825, IMG submission 179896) | Enriched soil aggregate microbial communities from Iowa State University, Ames, United States - MC6-MC0900-MG | ecosystem: Environmental > Terrestrial > Soil > Unclassified | place: USA: Iowa... | reverse complement strand
ACTGTACCCCAATAATCTTTATTTGTATTTAATGTAATGGCTTGACCTGATTTCCATGATTCAAAAATAAATGGACCCGTTCCCACTGGTTTTGTCGCTAGTTGATCTGCTGATTCCGTAACGACTTTTGGGCTAATGATACTACCTTCTTGGCTTGCTAAAATCGATAGCAGCGGTGCATATGGGTTTTTTAATTTTAATGTGACAACATACGTATCATCCACCACGACTTCACTAATCATCGATAACTTATCGCGTTGTGGTGAGCCTGTTGCTGGATCTAAAATACGATTAAATGTCGTTTTCACAGCTTCCGCATTAAAATCCTCGCCATCATGGAACTTAATACCTTCATTTAAAGTAAATGTCCATGTTAACTCATCTTTTTGCTCCCATGATTTTGCTAATAACGGCACAATATTTCGATCTCTATCAAACGCTACTAATGTTTCATAGACTTTACCATGAATAATGTTTGCTGAGGGAATATCTGTTATAAAGTGCGGATCAAGACTTGTAGCATCTGAAGCTCTTAAGACAATCAGTTCCCCTCCTACACTTTTTGTTCCTTCCTTGGAACCTTCTTCGCTTTTGTTACTTGCAGTTGAACAAGCCTGCAATATAACGACAGTCATCATTACTAAAAATAACAACCACTTCATTTTCTTCATATAAACGACTCCTCCTCAATTATTGAATGCTTACATTTCGAATTATAAAGAAATAAAATTACCTTGTTTTTTAAAATCTTTACTTGTTTTTTAAATTTTCTGACTAATCTTCCTTAAAATATTTACTTTCAGTGCGCTTTTCAATAAATTGATAACACATCTATTAAAAAAGGAGAAATCACTATGGAAAAAGTAACGACAACGATGGATCAGTCGATGTTAGTGGATGCGCGCAAAGCATCTCGCAAGAAAAATAGGATTAATTTTGCGAACAAAATTAAAAAAAATAAAGCTGCAGTTGCAGGTGGCATTATTATTATTCTTTATCTCATTATGTTTCTTATCGGACCTTTTATCGCCCCGTATGATCCGTACGATGTGCAATTGGATCAAAAATTACAAGCACCTAGTTTAGAGCATTTAATGGGAACAGATGATAAAGGACGCGATATTTTTAGTCGAATTTTATTTGGGGCACGCCTTTCCATTGGTGTCGGTTTTTCAGCCGTACTTTTTGGCGGCACGATTGGCACGCTGCTCGGGCTTGTAGCTGGCTATTACGGCAGATGGATAGACTCCATTATTAGCCGAATATTAGATATCATGCTAGCCTTTCCTGGTATTTTACTAGCGTTAGCCATTGTCAGCGCATTAGGCCCAAGCCTTATTAATGTCACAATAGCAGTTGGCTTTTTCTCAATTCCAATGTTCGCACGTATCGTCCGCGGTTCCACAATGGAAGTTAAGAAATTGGAATACATTGATGCCGTTAGAACACTCGGCGCAAATGATGTAACGATATTAGCAAAACACGTTTTCCCTAATATTTTATCACCAATTATTGTACAAGCGTCCATGCGTTTAGCTACAGCCATTTTATCTGCAGCGGGTTTATCATTTTTAGGTTTAGGTGCGCAGCCACCATCACCGGAATGGGGTGCCATGCTATCCAATGGTAGAGATTTTATTTTCACAGCACCTTATATGGCGATGTTCCCCGGCTTAATGATTTCGATACTTGTACTCGGCTTTAACTTGTTCGGAGATGGTTTGCGAGATGCACTTGATCCTAGAATGAAAAATTAAAGGAGTGTAGCGATATGACACTATTTATAGTAAAACGAATTGTCCAAATAATACCGGTTACATTAGGTGTAACACTCGTTGTGTTTTTAATTATGCAGATGATTCCTGGTGACCCGGCCCTTATTTTAGCTGGTGAAGGGGCATCCAATGAAACAGTAGAAGAATTACGTGAAAATTTAGGGTTAAATAAGCCTCTTTATGTTCAATACGGAGAATACGTTAACAATCTTATCCATGGCGATATGGGGCACTCTTTAAAAAATAAACAGCCTGTACTTGAGGAAATTACTACTCGCTTACCAATTACCATTGAGCTAGCGTTTTACAGCATTTTAATCACCATTGTGCTCGGTCTTATTGCAGGTATAATTTCCGCAATTCGTCCTTACTCCATTTTAGATGTTGGTTTAATGGTTGTTGCGCTTTTAGGGATTTCGTTACCAAGCTTTTGGCTAGGCATTTTATTAATGTATGTATTTTCCGTTCAGCTTCATTGGTTACCTGTAGCAGGATGGGAAAGCGCAAAACATATTATTTTGCCTGCCATTACACTTGGTGCTGGAGGTGCTGCCATTGTAGCACGTATGACCCGCTCCAGTATGCTTGATGTCGTCAATCAAGATTATATTCGCACAGCAAAAGCGAAGGGCTTAAAAGGCTACGTTATTATTTTAAAACATGCCTTACGCAATGCGTTAATTCCTGTTATTACAGTTGTAGGTTTACAGTTCGGTACATTACTCGGTGGAACAGTATTAGTAGAATCAGTTTTCGCTGTCAACGGACTAGGACGTATGATAGTCGATGCAATTCGTACACGAGATATACCCGTTGTGCAAGGTGGCGTCCTTGTCGCATCTTTAATATTTGTCGTTATCAATCTATTTGTCGATATTTTATACAGAATATTTAATAAACGAATTGATTTAAATTAGGGGGGAATCACAATGAAACGAGATACTGTATTGGAAGTAAAAAACTTACAAACATACTTTTATTCTAGCGAGGGGGTTGCCAAAGCGGTTGACGGTGTATCCTTTACACTTCATAAAGGTGAAACGCTAGGCATTGTAGGTGAATCCGGTTGTGGGAAATCGATGACATCCCTTTCCCTTCTAAGACTAGTCCCTTCACCACCAGGTAAAATTATTAACGGTGAAATACTACTAAACAATAGCGATTTACTGAAACTATCGGAGGAAGAGCTACGCAAAATAAGAGGTAATAAAATCTCAATGATTTTCCAGGAACCGATGACGAGCCTCAATCCTGTGTTAACAGTTGGTGAACAAATTGCTGAAACAATCCGCTTACATCAAGGTTTGTCCCGCAAAGAAGCTTGGCAACAGGCAGTGGAAATGATTCGCCTTGTCGGTATACCCGCTCCAGAAAAAAGAGCGAAGCAAGAACCTTATCAACTTAGCGGTGGTATGCGCCAACGAATTATGATTGCGATGGCATTAGCGTGTACGCCTGATGTATTAATTGCTGATGAACCGACTACCGCTCTGGATGTAACGATTCAAGCACAAATACTCGATATTATTCGTAACTTACAACAACAATTAGGCATGAGCATTATTTTTATCACACATGATCTCGGCGTGGTAGCGGAAATTTGCGATAAAATCGCGGTCATGTATGCAGGTCAAATAGTGGAGGAAGGTGCAACGGACAGCTTATTTGAAAAGCCGCTTCATCCTTATACAACTGGTTTAATACAATCATTACCGAAGCTCTATGAAGACCAAGAAGAGCTATCTACCATTCACGGCACAGTGCCGAGCCCCTACCATTATCCGGTTGGCTGTCGTTATGCAGAACGCTGCCCATTTGCAACGGAGCTTTGTCGTGCACAACAACCTGAGCTTATGACGGTCGAGCCTGATAAGAAGGTAAGATGCTGGATGTATAGTGAAGAGTGGCAAGGACAATCAGCGAAGGAGGAAATAATGGTATGACAATGAAAGAAAACACGCAACCATTATTACAAGTAAACGATTTAAAACAACATTTTTTCTTAAAAAAAGAAAAACTCTTTGGGGCGCAGCAAGTTGTCAAAGCTGTGGATGGTGTTTCGTTCGATATTATGCCAGGAGAAACGCTGAGCATCGTTGGTGAATCAGGCTGTGGAAAATCGACAACAGGTCGTGCGATTTTACGCTTGGATGAGCCGACTTCTGGTGAAGTATTACTGTTTGGCAAAAACTTAGTCGCGATGAGCAAAAAAGAATTGCGTGTGGCAAGAAAGGATATTCAAATTATTTTCCAAGATCCTTATGCTTCCCTCAATCCACGCAGAACGATTCGCCAAATGCTGACAGAAGCCATGTCCATTCAAAAAATTGTACCACCTGCGCAACAGGAAGCTCGCATGCTTGAATTAATGACGCTCGTTGGCTTACGTCCTGAATATCTTGAACGCTATCCACATGAATTTTCTGGTGGTCAAAGACAGCGTATCGGTATTGCAAGAGCGCTTGCCGTTAATCCAAAAATTATTATTTGTGATGAATCGGTTTCTGCCTTAGACGTTTCTATTCAAGCACAAATATTAAATTTACTAAAAAAATTACAACGGGATTTAGATTTAACATTTTTATTTATTTCACATGATTTAAGTGTTGTGCGCCATATATCTGATCGGATTATGGTCATGTATCTCGGAAAAGTTGTTGAAATTGCTGATAAGCATTCTCTGTTTTCTCAACCGCTTCACCCTTATACAAAAGCACTATTTTCGTCCATACCAATAATTGATAAGCACCATCGTAAGGAACGTATTATTTTAAAAGGTGATATTCCATCACCACTTCATCCACCTACTGGTTGTAGTTTTCACACACGTTGTCCATTTGCAACCGATCAATGTCGAACTGAAATACCAGCGTTGCGGGAAATAACTGCCACCCATCAGGTAGCTTGCCATTTTGCAGAAAATTTAGTTTAATGTTATTTACACTTATAAAAAAACAGGAGAGGTCCATTTTGTTATGTTACAACTAGAAACATTCAACATTTATATTCTCCTATGTGTAATTGCTCCAATTATTGGAGCTTTTCTGCTTACATTTATCTTTATTTTTGAAAAACAGATTGATAGTCTCGAAGAAGAAAAAAGACATTTGGAGCTTGAGCAAGACTTGCAACGTGCAAATATTTTGCAACTCAATCAACAAATTCAGCCACATTTCTTTTTTAATGCTTTAAATTCTTTGTTAAGCTTAGCACGCATTAATCGTAAAGAAGATTTAGTTGCTGGCATTGAGGCATTAGCGACGTTTTTTAAATTTAAATATAATGACCATGATGTGTTAATCGCGTTAAAAAACGAGGTTCAATTTGTTGATAGTTATTTAAATATTCAGCAGCTACGCTTTGGGCATCGTTTAACAATACGCAAATATATCGATGACGAAGCGCTTGCTGTCAAAATCCCTCCGTTTATTTTTCAAACGATTATTGAAAATGCCTTTAAACATGGATTTGAAAAGCATATAGGGCCTGCTGAGCTGTCCATTTATATAAAAAAAATGGACAAGTTCTTATTGATTGAAATAACGAATACACAGCCAAACAATACGGCACTTCAACCAAGTGAAGAAGATTTACAGCAAGGCTATGGACTTGAAAATGTTCAAAAACGTTTAGAACTTATTTATGGACTTGAAAATATTTTATTTTCGACCATTAGTGAGGAGCAACTCTATACTGTTACTATTCATGTGCCTGCGTAAGCTATAGAAGTAGAAAGGATGAACAACATGAATATATTAATCGCCGATGACGAGCCGTTAGAGTTAGAACAAATGATTTATTTATTAAAGCCACATTTTCCAAATTGGACATTCCATACTGCTCTCGATGCTTCTCAAGCACTACAATTAGCAAAAAAACACCGCATGACAATTGCCTTTCTAGACATTCAAATGCCTGGAAAGGATGGCATTACGTTGAGCAAGGAACTAAAAGAGCTATATGAATTAGATATTATTATGGTGACAGCTTTTCAAACATTTGAATACGCACAGCAAGCATTGCGTATCGGGGTAAAAGATTATTTAACGAAGCCTGTTATTGCCAATGAATTAAATGATATAGTTGAAAAATATAAAGCGTGGAGCTCGAATCATGATGCAATCCAAAGCGCACTGTCATTTATTCATGAACATTATCATGAAAAACTGACGCTCAATATTATTGCTGAAAAAATTCATTTAAATCCAAGCTATTTAAGCCGTAAATTTTTAGAGGAGCAATCCATTGGCATTAACGAATACATTAATAATTATCGGTTAGAAATGGCTATTAAAAAGATGAATGACAATATGGAGGCAAGTATGTCCTCGATTGCAGAAAGTTGTGGTTTTAATAGTCAGCATTATTTCAGTGTCGCTTTTAAGAAAAAGTATCATCAGTCGCCACGTCAATATAAAGTATCACAAAAGTATAGAGGGTAGTAAAACACATGGATGTTAAAAAACTTTCACTTCTCGTCCCGCTAGCAAGTTTAAGTACAACAGCTGGTGTCATCGTATTATTAGCAAGATGGATTAGCGGTAATTTTTTACTTTCCTCTCCATCTGCCCTTATTTCATTTGGTTTTATGGCAGGTATTTGCTATACGGTAGCAACAGCCATTTCGTTTATCGTGCTTGGCTCTTTTTTAAATAAAAGCGGCTATACACAAAGTCAACACCAACAAAGTTTTTTGCTGATGAAAATGCAAGAAAAACTGAGTGGCTTGAATTTACAAGTAGTACGCCTGTTTTACTTACTAACAGGTATTGAAATTTGGCTAATTCAATTCATTAGCATTAGTGTGTTATCAACGATTATGTTTAATGTTCCTGTGCCAATCACCTTGGCTTTATTTTTAGTTGGGCTGTTAGCATTAGATCGTTTCTTATCTTTAAAAGGGATTCTATGGTTAGATACATTATTTATCATTTTGTTATTTTCTTTACTTATTTTTATCCCGATTTTTTATTTTGTACAAAATGGAGCAAGCACTGTTTATGAAGGCATTCGCTTATATCATCCTTATTTATTTTATTTTAAAAACAGTGAGATCCTATTATTTTATGTTGTAATTCAATTAGCTATATTAGGGCAAGTGTTGTTTGATAAATCGACTTGGTATTTGATTGCCTTCATTAAGCCTAAAAAAGTACGCCGCAGCTTATTCTCATCAGGCGTCGTTTTAGCTTTATTAACATTATCCTTTACAGCCATCTTAATGATTGCATTGTATGGCGGCTCATATGGGCAATTTCAAATTTTAATACTAACTTTTTTATATGAAGTACAGCCAGGTTTTCTGACGTTTGCCTTTCTTGTTATTACGCTATTAGCTATTGTCACAACACTTCTTGTGGAAATGCGCGCCACAAAACGTTTTTTTGCTACTAGGAAACCGTATTATTACTATTTAATTGGCTTGCTAGTTGTACTATTTAGTCTATTTATATCAATTAAAATCACGATTTTAAGCGTGATTTATAGCTTTGCTTTTATTCACATTACACTATTACCATTTATTCTATTGCTGTTATTTGCAAATCGTACGATTCATAAACAAAGTTGGCTTGCTATATTGTTGTCGCTTGCCATTGGTATCGCTGTTGGCATCCAGTTTAGTTTTTTATACGGTTTAGCCGTTAGCTTTATCGTGTCATGCATCTTGCAATTCTTACTGCAACAGGCTAGTCGTGTTCCACAAGTAGACGACTAGCACGATTATTTACATAACAAACAAAAAAGATGCTTCGCAAGCTCGCGAAACATCTTTTTTCAGTTATTGAACCCAAATAACAAAAGCGATAAATACAATAAGCAAGTATACAGCATTTATTACCGCCACATAATGTCGTTTATCATGTCGCCCGAAATAATATTCGGTTGCTAAATGAGGTACCATTGTCACTAAAACAAGCACGAAGTCGGCAACAATAAAGATAAACCAAGTTTTTATATTAAATATAACAAGCACAATAAAGTTAAAGAACATCAAAATAATCGCTGTTTTCTGATGCTTGTCATTTACATACTTCGGCTCTTTTGGAATCTTAAATTTCCAGCGAACAGCTCTTTCGATTACCCACCCTCCAAGAAACATAACGCCAAGCCATACGAGATATGCACTAAATTTAAATGGAGCTTCTTTAAAATTAAAGTCTGTAAAAGCTGTTACTGCCTGTTCATCATTGACTATATAAAAGGTATTTGTTTTTTTATCAAGAAAAGCAAGTTGTTCATTATTTCGATACATTTTTAACTTTACTGTTTGCCGATTATCAAATTGTACCCATATATTATTGATTACGTGGAAATAATCATTTTTTTGAGCTACTACTCCATGTCGAAGAAGGTTTTCAATAAGCTTTGTTTCTGCGCCTTTTGCGTACTCTTGTTGTCCAATAATCCAACCTGTCCTTCCTGCTTTAAATGAATTTTCATTCCAATTAGATGCAATGGACAATTGTTGTATTTCTTCATTTTGTGCTAGTTCAACGATGGAAGCATGCTGTGGATACACTGTTTGCTGCAATGGTCCAACAGCGAATAAAAAAAGCAACGTCACGAAGGCACTAACAATAATGACGGGATAGTGCCAGTTGCGACTTTGTTTGTGCTGTTGTTGCTCGGCACTGTGCACAATGCGCTCTTGTAAGGCTTTCGTAAATCGTGGCGCTTCCCCTATTTCCTTGTCCAGCTTGTTTTTAAAAGATGTCATCTCCTAGCACCTCCCAATCGCTTTGTTCGAGTTTATTTTGAAGCAGTTGTCTTGCTCTTCGTAATCTTGTCTTTACTGTATTATCAGTACTTCCTAGCACCTCTGCTATTTCACGTACTTTTAATTCTTGATAATAATAAAGAATTAACACTTCCCTATAAGTGATAGGTAGTTCAAATAAAGCTGCTTGCAACGTCACTCGTTCTTGTGCTTGGATGAGATCTCTTTCTGGCGTTCTTTTACTTGCACTAAAATGAAGCTTGCTAAATAATTGATGGCGTTTATTTTTCCAGCTTCTTAAATAATCATGGCTTTTATGTACTGTAATTTTTACTAAATAGGTTTTAAGTGAAGCTCTTTGTTCAAAGCGATCCTGTTGCAAGTAATAGGCGAGAAACACATCTTGTACGATTTCTTCTGCAATCGACCAGTCTCGCACATATAAATACGCCACACGCAGGCAATACTCGCCATGCTCTGCCATAATGGCTGTTAAATGCTCACTCAAACGAGCCCCCCCTTTTCATTCACCCTATAGTCGTATTAAATTGCCAGTTGGTTTCACTCAAACGAAAAAAGTGTCCATTTTACGGACACTTTTTCTAAAGCAAGTTTTGAAGTCGAGCTTGTTCTTTAAATTTTAAAATGATTTATAGCATTGAACATTTCTTTCGAGCTGTTTTCTAATTCTTCAACAACAGATTCTAAATTATGGACAATCGCCATTTGTTGATCAGATGCGCTCGCTACACTTTCTGCACGCTCTGCATTCATAATAATAACGTTGTTCATTTGTTCAGCTGAAGCCAATACTTCCTCTGAACTTGCTGACATTTGCTCAATAATCGCTGAGTTTTCTTGTATTTCTTGGTTGACGCTTTGTACCCCTTGTAAAATCATCACTAATGCTTGACCAATTTTACCTACTTCTTCGCTACCATCTTTTACACTTGTAGCACTTGTTTGCATTTCTTCCAATGCCTTCGTCGTTGTAATGCTGAACCCTTGTAATTGATTTTGAATATTTTCAGCAGAAACACGCGACATTTCTGCTAATTTTCGTACTTCATCGGCTACAACAGCAAAGCCTTTTCCTGCCTCGCCTGCTCGCGCCGCTTCGATTGCTGCGTTTAACGCTAGTAAATTCGTTTGATCGGCAATACTTGTAATAACAGCGACCATTTCTTCAATTGAACGGAATTGTTTACCCATTTCCGTAACATGATCCGATGTGGCAAGAACTGAATTTTCAACTTGTTGAATTTTCATCACCACATTTTCAGAGTCTGCTACTCCTATTTGTACACGCTCAGTAATATCATTTGATGATTCTGCTACATTTGTTGTAGCATCTGCCATACGTTGAATGCCTGACACCATTTCTTCCATTGCACGCACAACTTCTTCATTGTTAGCACGTTGCTGTTCACTTCCACTTGCAATTGTCACAATACTATTAGCTACTTCATTATTTGAACTACTTACCGTTGCTGTGGAATTATGAATATTATCAATCGCTTGTTGTAAATTGGAAGCTGTTCCGTGAATCATTTGGAATGTTTCTTTTAATTTATACATCGATTGAGTAAATGCTTTGGCAAATGCAGATATTTCATTATTACCTGCTACTTTAACCGATTCTATACCTTGTCCAGCGCTTCTAATATCGCCATCTGCGAATTGTTCCGCCACCTCTTTTAGCACTACGAGCGGTTGTAATAGACGATTTGTATAAAAACGAATAATACCGATTAAAATAACACCGCCGAGTAATAAAATAATAACGATAAATGGAATTGTTTGTTTTAACACATCATTTTGCACAGCTTGTACATCATTTGCCATCATATCTACACCTACAAAGGCAACCGTTTCGCCAGCACTATCTTTTAATGGGGTAATCGCAGACATTAACGAACCGTATGTTTCGCTTTTTGCAATATCTGAGTAATAGCCATTGTTCTCAATTGCCTTTTGCCCATCTTGATATGTTAGGACTTCAGAAGGATCTCCCATAGCACCAGCCATTTCTTCATCTAACGGTAAACCGTCGACTAAAAATTTCAAATTTTCTCCCTCTGTTGGTGGGTATAACACATATGCATATAATAGACCATTATGTATACGTAATGTATTTAACTCTTCTCGCAACTCTTTATATAATGTTGAGTCTTCTGTTTCAATTAATTTTTTATACGCCTCAACATCTAATAATGAGGCAATTGTTTGCGCTTCTGATACGCCATCACGTCCTATTGCCCCTTCAACGGAATTATTCGTATTCATATATAAAATACCTATCACTAATCCTACAATGAGGATGACGACAACACTTGCGAACAATAACACTTTATCGCTCAATCTTTGTGACTTTTTCATAAATATGCTCCTTTTCTCATTGATTTCATTACTATATACATAGAGAATTTTAACCTTTATTAACGCCAAAAGATACATATTTTGCTATAAAATTATAAAAAAATATCTTTTTTACCCATCTTTTGTCAATAAATGTCGTTTTATTTTACCTATTCTTTCGCATTTGTAAAAAAAAAACCGTGAACTACGCTAAGCAAAAGCGTCGTTTACGGTTTTTTTTATATTATTTAACAACGATATTAACAAGTTTACCTGGGATGACAATGATTTTTACCAAGTCTTTGCCTGCCATATATTCTTGTACTTTTTCATCGGCTAATGCAACTTTTTCAATCTCATCTTTTGAAGCATCTTTTGCTACGATAATTTTTGCACGTACTTTACCTGCAACTTGTACAGCTACTTCTACTTCATCGTCTACTAGCTTAGACTCATCGTATGTTGGCCACTGTTCATAAGATAATGTTTCTTTGTGACCTAGTAGTTGCCATAACTCTTCTGCGATATGTGGTGCGATTGGTGCTAGCATTTTCACAAACCCTTCAGCGTAAGCCGTTGGAAGTACTTCTGCTTTGTAGCAATCATTAATGAATACCATCATTTGTGAAATTGCTGTATTGAAACGAATGCCTTCGTAGTCTTCTGTTACTTTTTTCACTGTTTGGTGATATGACTTTTCTAGGTATTTATCGTCTGAAGCTTGAACCTTCGTTGATAAAGTACCATCTTCTTCATTGACAAGTAAACGCCAAATGCGGTCTAAGAAACGACGAGCCCCATCTAAGCCATTAGTTGACCATGCAACTGAAGCTTCTAATGGTCCCATAAACATTTCATAAAGACGCAATGTATCTGCACCGTGTGATTCAATAATTTCATCTGGGTTCACGACATTGCCTTTTGATTTAGACATTTTTTCATTGCCTTCACCTAGAATCATCCCTTGGTTAAATAAT
>Ga0213825_1002445_pt1 | contig 11834 bp, 9 predicted proteins | sample MC6MC0900MG_FD_179896 | JGI IMG/M metagenome (GOLD analysis project Ga0213825, IMG submission 179896) | Enriched soil aggregate microbial communities from Iowa State University, Ames, United States - MC6-MC0900-MG | ecosystem: Environmental > Terrestrial > Soil > Unclassified | place: USA: Iowa... | reverse complement strand
ACTTATTCAGGCAGTTAAAGAGATCCAATCCCAACTAAAAATCATTGTGTTATCTGCGGAAAGTCGGACTGCTGTTATTGATGAACTGTTTAAAAGCAGAGCCATCGATGGTTATGTGCGTAAAGCAAGACGCGATGCGCAATACCTGAAAGAGGCTTTACAGGCCGCACATCAGGATAAACTTTATCAGTCCCCTGAAATTAAACAGTCTATCCGGGAAAAGAATTCACATGAATTTACTACGCTCGATATTCATATCATTGCCCTATTGGCAAAAGGGATCCTACAGAAGGATATTCCACATCATTTGCAGCAGCAACAGATAAAGCCATCCGGACTGAGCAGTGTTGAGAAAAGATTGAACCTGATGAAAGAGGTGCTAGAATTTTCGAAGAATGAACAGCTTATTGCTTATTCAAAAGATATCGGTTTAATTTAAATAAACCGATATTTTATCCTTGCCGAACCGGTTATACAGGGCTTCTGAATTTATATTCAGAAAGCGAATCCCTCTCTATTTAGGACGTATTTTTTGTTATTGTAAAGAAGGTCGTAGTAGTTGAAACTGTAGCCCCAGACGGAAGACATTTAAACGGGCAGCATCTGATGAGGATGCACCATCCATCTCCCCTTTATAGTTTTTAGTACCCCAGGCGTAACCGGCAAATACCGTATAACGGTCATAATTGACGTTGAACTGTAGGCGCGGTCTAAGATCCATTTTCATGATATCTTTGCCTCTGTCATTCTCAAATTCGGTTTCATTGCCTTTGTTGTCTTCAATACTTCCTTTTTCTTTGATCTGAAGCGTGTTGGCGATATCAACGCCCAGCTGCATATCCAAAGTAATAGGTTCAAATGAAAAACGATAGCCAATGAACGGATTGAAATTTAAAAATTGCTGATTCAGCTTGGTCATGCCTATGGTGTTGTTCGTGTTTTCTAAGCTCTGAAGATATATTTTAGTTTGCAAGCGTTCAAATGCACCTTCTACACCTAATAAGAAATTGTTGCTAAATACGTAGCGGTAGTTGATCGCTCCGCCCAGGTTAATACCATACTTTACTCCAAAAGGATTGTTGGTATAATAGTCCTGTGGGCTAGAACCGTTCAGGTTTGATCTAGAATCGCTTCCTGGTCCTGTAAAATTGGAAGAACCTGAAGTAATACCTATCCGCAATTCATGTGATTGGGAAAATGCAAGAATCGGGATACTGCATGTGAATAAGCTTGCTAGAATGATTTTCTTCAACATAAATGGAATTTTAAATTATTTCATAACAAAGAAACAGTTGCTCCTTATATTATGTTTAAATTTAGGTAAATCATAGCAATAAACCTTATTAAGAATTTTTTATTTCGTGTACATTCATGTTGACAGGAATAACAGATCTTGTTGTCACATAGCTACAAGTAGTGATATAGCTTTTTATTTGCGACCAAAGTCGTGTTCGAAATAAAAACATCCTGTAATCGTTAGATTACAGGATGTTTTGAATAAGCGGTTTTACCAACCTGGATTTTGCTTGATTTTAGGATTAAGCGTCATCTGATCAATTGGAATTGGAGATAAATAGTCCCGCTTCACTTTGAATTGGAAGCCATCTTTCAGCCCAGCTACGTTTTTGAAATATTCAATGTAACCATTTGCATCAACCGGTAAGCTTAATGCTGCCTTTGCTACAGGCTCAGGAATAGCTGCACCTTCCCACTGTGCTCTTTTTGCTCCTTTAGGTTTCCAGCCGACAAATTTTTCATCCATCGCTGCCCATCTGAATAAATCATCTGCGCGGTAGCCTTCAGCAGCCAGTTCGACTCTGCGCTCACGGCGGATCTCATTTAATAATGGACTAAGACCTGGAAACTCTTTGTTAGGATCATTCACAATACCATTGACTTTCATGGTCGGCATGCCCACGCGGCTACGCAATTTATTGATGGTCAGATCCAAATCAGCATCTGTCAATACACCAAGCTCGGCACGAGCTTCTGCATAAATCAAGTGCGCTTCTGCAAATCTGAAAATAATCTGTCCGGTTGTTCCCAGATCTTGTTGCTGGTTGTAATCAGGATTATGACCTTTGTATACCTGATAGCCGGTAATGGATTTATTCTCATTTGCAGCTTCGAATGTGGGGTATTCAAAAAGTGCGGGAGCTGCTCCTCCGGGTCTGTTGTTAGTCACGATGTGTTCATTATCGTTAACATATAAGGTCTGACGAAGACGTGGGTCTCTGTTTGTGACTACATCTTTTAATGTCGCATCGCCTTTATACAGATTGCTGACGCCGATTGGACTTCCATCGGTGCACAAATAAGCATCGACCAGGTCTTTTGTTAAACCTCTTCCAGCTCCTGTATTGGAGTACCGGTGCCAGCGGTGTCCTAGATTTAAGCTGATGTTGAAAGCTCGCCATAACAAGATTTCCGGATTGGTACTGTAATCTACCTGATTGAATAGTTTCCAGTAATCATTGGAGTTCGGCGCAAATGTAGCCAGGGCATAACCACCGGGGTTGTCCAATAAATTTTTGGATACTGTTGCCGCTTTTTCGAGGTATACTTTACCTTCAGATCCTGCGACACCAAAGTCTGTTCCTTTGTGGTATTTTTCCCAGGTACCTTCATATAATGCGATACGTGCCTGGAATAGCATCGCAACTTCTTTATTGATTCTAGAGGCTCCGGCTTGACCTTTAGTTGGGAGATAACTGATAGCCTGATCCAAATTGGACAATAAGGAATCGACAATGACATTACGCGGTAAGCGCTCATTATATACCTCTGGTGATGTAAGTTCCAAAGGTTTTGAGATCCATGGTAATGCACCAAAGGTCTTTAGTTTTCCGTAATAAAAATACGCTCTAAAGAACAGGGCTTCGCCGACATACTTTTTAACATTGTCAAAAGGTGCTTTTACTTTCGTATAATTGGCCAATAGGTAGTTGACATTACGAAGTGCGCTCCAGTCACTATAACTACCATATCCTCCTGCGCTTCCTGGTATGATGGTTTCGCCATTAAGCGCCGAGTTGTAACTGTTGTAGATCATATTGTCACTACCATCGGCATCTAGACTATAGATCCCCATGCTACCCCAATTGGTATAATTGGGAAGGGTACTGTAGAAACCATTGGCATATAACTTCAGGTCATTTTCGGTCTTCCAATATTCGCTGTCGCTGATTGCGGTAGCGGGTTTTTGCTCTAGAATGTCTTTCATACAGCCTGTGAGTGCTGAAAGTACAAGTCCTGATGCTATAAAAAATTGAATACGTTTCATTTTAAAGATATTTAAGCATTAAAAGGATAGGTTGATACCTGCTGAATAAGTCCGTTGCAAAGGATAGATTTTTGCATCATTGATGGATAATTCGGGATCCATGGTCTTGATCAACTTGGTCGATGTAAACACATTGTCAATGCTGACGTAGATACGCGCTTTACCAAAACCGGTTTTTTCTAACCAGCTTTTAGGTAAACCATAACCAAATTGAAGATTTTTCAATCGCAGATAGGCGGCATTTTGAAGATAGCGTGTTTGAGTCTGCGTGTTTTTACCATTTTCGCCAGTCAGGTAAAACTTCGGAAAGTAGCCATCTGGATTGGATTCAGACCATCTATCCATGTGCACATCGAAGGGTGAACTTTGCCATTCATCGCCGGTGATACCCCAGAAGTAGTTGGAACCTACCCATGCATCGCGTTTGCCGATACCCTGAATGAAGAAGGACATATCGAAGTTTTTATAGGTCACATCTCCCGTAAATCCATAGGAATAACGTGGAGTGTTGTTACCGATGACACTTTTATCGCCCGGATTGTCTACGGTATTTGTTCCAAAATCAATACCATCTATACCATTCCGATCAACATAACGCACATCACCTGGCTTCCAGGTCTGTCCGGATATTTTGCTCTGCGAAGGTGCTGCATCGATTTCTGCCTGATCTTTAAATAAACCATATGTGGTGTATCCCCAGATTTCACCCATGGTCTGACCTGTATACCAGGTGCTGAGTGATCCTGTTGGATTTGGAAATTGTGTTATTTTTCCTTTATAATCACTTAAAACAGCTCGTAGACCATATTTTACATCTCCTATCTGATCGCGCCATGCGACACTTAACTCGAACCCTCGGGTTTCCATGGCTCCGTCATTAACAGGAGGAGGTGTGGTACCTAAAATACCGGGTAGTGCAACAGAAGAAACGGCAAAATCATTTGCTTTCCGGATGTACCAGTCAAAGGATGTATTTAATTTATTCTGAAAGAAACTGATATCAGTACCTAAATTCAGTGTGGTCGTAGTTACCCAGGTTAAATCGGGGTTAACAATGCCTGGAGCTCTAACCGCAGCTTCACGGTTGCCTCCAAATAGCCAATCTGTTGAAGTTGGACTGGTTGTCCCTAAGCCAGGGTAAAAAGGATAATACTGTGGATTATTAGGATCAGTATCTAAGAATGCCTGATCACCTAGTGAACCGTAAGAACCTCTTAGCTTAAATGCAGAAACGGTCTCTTTGATCGGTTCAAAGAAATTTTCTTTATCGATATTCCAGCCTACGGAAACACCTGGATAAAATTTCCAGCGCTGTTCTTGTAAAAACCGTGAGGTACCGTCGTAACGGCCATTGAATTCAAATAAATATTTTTCTTGGTAGTTGTAATTGAACCTTCCGAAGAAACCATCGGACGCAATTCTACGCACCTGATCGCTGATACCTGGCGCAGTGCCGTACGTACCGGATAAGTAAGGAATATTGTCCGAGTACAATTGACTGTTATTGGCACCATAGTATTGGTATTCATAATAGTTGCGGACAAAACCTCCCAAAACACTGAAGTAATGGTCATTGACCTGCTTTTCATATTTGGTGAAAGCATTGATGATATGATTTTGAATCCGGTAATTGGATCTACTGAATGCATTTGGTGTTGTTCCTCCAATGGCTGTTTCCGCGCCACTTGGACGTACAGTAAATAGGGTCTTGGTATGTGAACTTTGATCCTGGAAAGATGCATCGAAAGTATAATTGGTGGTTGCTGTCCATCCTGGTGCCAGTTTGAAATTAAATTCGCCGGTCAGCATCGCTTTGTCAAGCGTGGACTTTGCACGCCCACCATCTTTATGCAAAAGGACGTCACTTGGGTCAGAATAATTTCCGTCAGGATTTTTTAACGCTACTGTTGGGAATTTACGCGCAATCTGATGCATGTAGTTTCCGCCTGTTTTTCCGCTGTACGTGTTTGGGCTGTTGGTCAGTTCTTTGGAGAAACTGCCTCTCAGACTGAATTCCAACCAAGGGGAAATGGTCGTGGTAAGGTTTGTTCTTACATTGAAACGTTTGTAACGGTCATCTCCAAAGTTGTATAAACCAGCACGGTCGTTATAACCTAAGCCGACGTAGTATTTGCTGTTTTCGGAACCGCCTGATACCCCCACATTATGTTGCTGACTGAAAGCAAGGTCTTTAAAATAAATTTTAAACCAGTCATTATTGGCATTACTGGCTCCCCATGCTAAATATTCATCTTTGCCGGCACCCGGGTCTGCAATGGTTTCTGTTTTTAGGGTACCATTTTGATAGGCAATAATCCGATCTATAGTTTCTTGGTTAAAGATGGCACTTCTGCCGCCATTAATTGCCGCTTCATTGTAAAGGTTAGCAAAGTCCAAAGAATTCAACATTTTTGGAAGATTGATCGGTTGGGCCCAGCTCAGGTTATTGCTGTAAGTAAGGGCTGGTTTACTCCCTTTTTTACCTTGTTTAGTTGTGATAAGAATCACACCGTAGGGTGCGCTGGAGCCGTAAATAGCAGATGAAGCTGCATCTTTTAATACGGAAATGTTTTCAATATCATCAGGGTTGATTGAGTTGATGTCGCCTCCTTGTACACCGTCGATGACGATGAGCGGGGAGCCCGAGGTACCTAGTCCTGTAAAACCGCGGACATTGATATTCTGCGTCGCATTTGGCGCACCCCCTCCAGATGCAGTCGTAATATTCAGACCTGGCAGTTGTCCTTGTAATGCTTGACTGACTCTCGTGATGGCACGGTTCTGTAGGACCTCGCCACCAATCTGAGCGACAGCTCCTGTAACCAGTCGCTTATTCTGCTTACCGTAACCGACTACAACGACTTCATCGAGATTGCTGGTCTGGCTTTTTAAAGTAACAGTAACGGTAGCTCCTGTCACGACTTTTTCTTGACTGCTATAGCCAAGGGCTGTTATGATCAGTACTGAGTTGGATGAAGCCGCTATGGTAAATTGGCCTTTAGTGTCCGTGGATGCAGCAATGTTGGTACCTTTGACTTTGATGGTTACACCGGCAATAGGTTGTCCCTGTTCATCGGTGATTTTTCCAGAAATTGTTTTCTGTGCAAGTATACCCTTTCCATCTGGGGTATTGTCCAACACATTTGACACGTGAAAGGGTGCTGCCTGAGCAATATTCGCCAATACACAAAAAGATGCGCCGATAGAGGCAACATGTTTTTTGTTGATCGGATACAGATAACCATATCCAATGGATTTTAAAAGTGATTTCATTAATGTAGGTTTTAACAAAAAAAATTAGGTTTTGCTGTTTGCTTGTTTTTTTGTTAAAATAGGCGTGCTTAGGTAGTGTTGTTGTTTAAGCAATAATTAATTGGTGAGATTAATTATCCTTGTTCGGAATCCCCCCTTTCTCTTTTAGTATCATATTCATTTTTTTCATTTGGTTGTAATTGATAATTATTGGTTTGTTTGTGTTTAGGACTAAAATATGAAAAAAAGGCAGTATAACGTTTTAGTGAAGAATAAAAATGATTTAGCAAATTGTAACGTGCAGATTACTAGTGTATTATTTTTATTACAAAGTTATTTTTCTGTTCTGTCTACGTAACGGATGATTCATTTTACAACCAAAATAAGATCTTATTTTGGTTGCTTAGGTAATTATTCTCATCTGTGTGAAAAAAATATCTAGGGATAAGGATATTATATGTTATTTTACTAATTATTTGTAATTGAAGTGGTTGTGGTAAAGTCTTCTTTGTCGGAAATCTGTTGAAGAAAGTAGGGAATGGGGGATTAATTACCTGTTGTAATAAAAATGGTTAACGTAGGACCTGTACGTTAACCATCTGTAAAAAATTACTAATTAATCAATTTGTTTGCAGTCGATCCAGCATTTTAGGGATAAACTGGATGCGATTGCAAACGTTGTAAATAAAAATTCGCACCTACCTTTAATGTGAATGATACAAAGTTAAAATTCCTGTTAATGGGATTTTACGGGAAACCGTAAAATTTCGATTTTATGACATTTTTAATTTAATTATCGTTTTTAAAGCCAATAGAGGCCTATTTTATTTAAAAAATAATTTAAATAAAATGTATTTTACTACACTTAATCATTTGGGAACGTGCTCGGTAGGGGAGCTAATTGTGACTGTTTGCGATGATGAACCCGATTAAATTAGTCCTAAACAGAAAAAGACACATCGTACGACGATGTGTCTTTTCTATATGCTTTGAAACTGCAGTCCTAATTCATTATAACGATGCGAATTTCATCCAGTCCGCATTTTCTTCATAATCCATTAACGGATCTGCTGTGTTGTTGCTATGCAACTGACCAGCAAACATCGCCAGATCCATCTTGATTTGCTGACGTGTTATTTCGGTCATTTTATCATTAAACCCTGCATTGTTGATCAACAATACATATTGATAACAAACAACGCGTGCGATCATTCTTCCCAAAGTCATCATTTCGCGTTGTTTTGGCTGATCTGGAAGATTGAAATTTAAAATTTCACTGAAGAATGGTGCTGCAAGTTCTGTCCCTTTATATTGTTTTAAGAATGCCAGAAGATTGTTTTCTTTGCTTTTGCGCATCAGTTTGGCAATTGCTTCAGCAATCTGTGTATATAACATTTCATTAGATCCTTCAAAAATCTGAAATGGTCTACTATCTACAACACCTCTGCCGGCAATATGGTCTAAACGGTAACCATTTGCTCCTGACAATTGCAAGCATATCTGCGATGCTTCTTGCATCAGATCTGTCACGAATGCTTTTACACTATTGGCATCTACACCATGACTAGATAAGTCATTGCTGATTGAGCTTACTGTGGTGCTGTATGCACACATTGCCGAACATAGGGTAAAGGCTGCCTGTAAACGTGATAACTGAAATTTAACGGAGTCCATTTCATTAAGGCGGATGCCTGTAACACGTCTTTCATGACAATGTTGCATCGCTTCATCTAGCATACGCTTGATAAAGCCCATACCCATACCCGGAAACTGCAGTCTGCTACGGTGCAGTGTATCCAGCATTAATTTTATCCCGGTACTTTCTGGAACCAATCGCTGTGCTGCGGGTACTTTGATGTCAATATTATTGATTCCGTAAGGAATAGCGTATAGACCAAGACTGTTGTAACGTCTTTCAACTTCAATTTTTTGTTCTGCGGCTGCATCTTCCGTTAAAAAGAAATCAATATCACGGGTCAGATCGCCGTTTTCATTTCTTTTACGTGCAGTCACTAACCAGTAATCGGCTGCTCCTGTAAGACCTTGCCAATGTTTCTGGCCCTGTATGCTGTAATGATCTCCTACCTGCTCATAAGAAGTACGCATATTGAGCGCATCGCTGCCAAAGTCAGGCTCTGTGATCATCAAGCCACCCATTGCCTGGTTTTCCAAAAACTGTTTGAATACTTTTTCCTGAACGGTGATATTGCCATACTTCGCTAATGGTTCTAGAAAAAGGGCAATGTTGATTCCGAAGATAAGGGACAGCGATAACGATTCGTAAGAAGCGGCAGCTAGTACTCCCAGACACTCTTTAACATGTACTCCACGACCACCATGGCTTTCTGGAATAGCAACCGCAAGCGGTGTCATGTCCATGATTTTGCTTAAAAAATCAGGCGGTAAATCGCGCGATAGACTAAGGTTATTATAGTCATATTCCTGATTAAATAAGCTGGATAATCTTTCCTTAAATGAGGAAATGTAAATATCAAAATCTTGCGTCATGGTTGATTGTTCTAAAAAGTTAAGCATCTTAAAATGTAGGATTAAATGATGAACAATAACGAAGGGGTTTATGCAGATACCATTCTTGTTCAGCGTCTCCTAACTTTTCTGATGAGAAGTGAGTACTGAAGTAAGGTAACAAAAAACTTGTTATCAAAAAATACATTTTTTTCTGGTTTAACATGAGTTTTATAAAAGTGATTGCATATTCACCATCGCTTTGTACAAAAATAAACCTAAAAACGCAATCTCTTTGTTTTATTTAGTATAAAGATTAGGACAAATCGTGCATGTGTGGCACGAAACTACCTGGCTTTATTTCGATAAGAGGTTGGTGACATGCCTACAATTTTCTTAAAGATGCGTGAGAAATAGGACGGATCGGAGAAATCCAATTCATAACATATGTCGGCAATGCTTTTGTTGGATTCGAATAGCAGGAGCTGGCTGTGCATAACCAGAACTTCCAGAATAAGTTCCTTTGATGATTTTTTAAAAACAGCGGAGACACATCTATTGAGATAATTGGGCGATACGGCTAATTTATCGGCATAGAAGCCGATTTCCTTCTGTTTCAGGTAATTTTTGTGCACAAGTTGTTTAAACATCATCGCAATCTCCTGACTGCGGTTGAGCATGTTGTTGGTGTTGGAAAGCTTGATGATTTTTAATAGCGCTGATTTAAGCAAGCTTTCAAACAATTCTTTATAGGGAGATGCCGTATGCAACTCTTTGTAAAGCAATCTAAATAGCTGGTGCAGATCGTGATCATCTGCTGCAGAGAGATTGTGAAGCGGTGATATGGTGAAAATATTTAAAATTTCCTGTTCTCTGAAAATGGAGGTCATGGCTGCATCATTGACCAGAATACAATGTCCTTTGGCTGATTTATCAACTGATCTGATCACCGATATATTACCATAGTTGCTCATCAGGATCGCCGGCGCTTGAACCACATATTCTTTGGGGCCGATCTGGTGTTTAAAATAGCCTTCGGTTATATGAACAAGTAAATTGTAACCTAGAAAAATAGGCGGTGTCGGAAATTTAATATAGGGCGCAATTTCGCTCAATCGAAATATTTTGACTGACGATTGCATGTATTTTAGATGTTCCAGACTGCCGGACATAAACCGTTCGACAAATTCGTTCGCATTGACTTGTTTTTCCATTCTTGATCCTAATATAATATTTCTCGTACTTACCGCCAAAGCTAAAAGATGTTTCTTTTCTGTACCAAAGTTACGCATTGAAATGATATCAATTTAATACTAATCTTGTGCCAATAATCACCTTTAAATCTTTCTCCGTCATATTGAGGTCGAGACTGCCGTAGCATGGCAATATTTTTATACAGAAAAGGGCTATGTTTAAACATAACCCTTTCTTTATTATTAGCCAATAGATTGCAGGATATGGTATTATCTTACTAATCCTGCTTTTTTTTATTTGTAGATAGCAAATTCCTCCATTGGATTTCTTACTTTCTTCATTGGTGCTAACCAATCTTTTTCAGCATCACGGTAGCCCACGTACATTAATGATACGCTTTTTAAACCTAATCTTGCTAAGTCAAGTACTTCATCTACGATCTGATTGTTAAAGCCTTCAGCAGGAGTAGTGTCAACACGCAATTCCGCTGCCTGTGCCAATGCCAGCCCTAAACCAATATAAGATTGTTTTGCGGTATGTACAAAATGCTGTTCTTCAGTCTGAGAAGCGTATAGCTTTTTGATCATATCTGTATAACTATTGAATCGTCCTTCAGGCAATTCACGCTCTTCTGTTGTACGGTTGTAGATGGTATCGATGCGTTCTTCGGTATACTTGTCCCATGCAGCAAATACCAATAAATGAGAACAGTCGCGCATACACTCTGGATTTAAAGCTCCAGCAACTAATCTTTCGCGTACTTCTTGACTTTCGACAACGATGATTCTAAAAGGTTGCAATCCTGAAGAAGTGGGCGCTAAGCGTGCCGCTTCTACAATTTTTTCGATGTCTTCTTTACTTACTTTTTTTGTGGGATCGTATGCTTTTGTAGCATGGCGCCACTGTAAATCTTCAATTAATGCCATTGTTTTAATTTTAATGATATGTTGATAACGGAGCGTGCAATTTTGATATTAAAAGATTTGTTCTTTTAGGTGTTTTCAATTGTCAGATACTCCTGATATCAAGGTTATACTTCTGTTACTATTTTACTTTTTAATATTTTATTAGCAATGTTGCGCATACTTTCAATCTCTTCAGCACTGATCTCCAGTTCTTCTATTAATTTCTGCGGTATGCATTTGGCCTCTTTTTTCAGGTCTTTTCCAGCTGTTGTCAGGAAGATTTCAACAACCCGCTCATCAACCTTACTCCGTTGTCGCACGAGCAGATGTTTTTGTTCGAGACGCTTCAGTAACGGTGTCAGTGTACCGCTATCTAAAAACAGTTTATGACCGATCTGATTGACGGTCTGCTGGTCTTTTTCCCAAAGAACCATCAATACCAGGTACTGTGGATAGGTCAGTCCGATCTCATCGAGATGAGGGCGGTAGCGCTGAATGATTTCCCGGCTCAGTGCATAGAGGGGAAAACAGAGCTGATTGTCCAACTTTAAAAGATCTTTCATGTCAATTTTGTTTGCGGTACAAATATAAATATTATTTACAATTAGGTTGTGTGCAATTTAAAAATAGCGCTTTTTAATTTGTTTATTGACAATGATATGGCATAGATGGGGATAGCAATATTCTTTAAAAAGTTGTCTTGCTATCCTTTTTTAATAGTTTTTCTTCAAGAG
>Ga0213825_1002443_pt1 | contig 11835 bp, 9 predicted proteins | sample MC6MC0900MG_FD_179896 | JGI IMG/M metagenome (GOLD analysis project Ga0213825, IMG submission 179896) | Enriched soil aggregate microbial communities from Iowa State University, Ames, United States - MC6-MC0900-MG | ecosystem: Environmental > Terrestrial > Soil > Unclassified | place: USA: Iowa... | reverse complement strand
TAGCCCCAGCTATGAGTATGCACTGCTGCTTTCGGATTCCCTGTTGTGCCACTTGTATAGGCTAAAAATGCATTGTCTGTACTTTTTGTAGGTGTAGAATTTATGTAGGTTGTAGGTTGATTTCGCGTTTTCTCTAATAGTGGTTGCCAAGGTTCATGTGCATTTCCTATAACAAACTGCTGTATTCCTTGTAAATTTCCCACTTGATCAAATTGTTCAATATAAGGCTCATAGGAAACGACCGCTTTAGCATCAGCATGATGAATACGGTACTCAATATCTTTTGCTCTTAGCATTTCTGAGCTTGGAATAATGGTTAAACCTGCTTTCAATGCAGCAATATATACAATGTATGCTTCTACTGAACGTGGTACCATCACTAAAATCACATCACCTTTAGTTAAGCCATTCTTCGTAAAAACATGAGCCGCCTGATTCGCTTTTTCAAGCAAATGAGCGTAGGTAATAAATTGTACATCGCTATTTTCTTCATAAATAATTAATGCATTTTTGGTTGCATCCTGAGCGTATTTTTCAAATTCTTCTGTTATATTATACCATTCCGGTGCAACTAATTCTTGTCTTTTCATGGCAAATGCCCCCTTTTGCTATGACACATTATAAAACTCCTTTTTCAGTATTTTCAATGGTTTGAACTCAATTTAAGTAAAGTCATGACAACTATCATGCTTAGCTATATGGCATCAGTCACGTTTTGTTGATAGGAAAACTTGCTATTGAATACATATGAAAAGTATGGTACATTTTGGTCAACTAAAAGCAAGATTGCAGGGGGACTCGTAAAGAGTTGAGAAGGTAAAACCTGACCCTTTGAACCTGTTAGTTAATACTGACGTAGGGAGCAATGAACATCGATTTTTTCAGATGAAAGGCTCTTTTTCGTGCATTTTTACGCAAAAAGTGCCTTTTTTGCATGCTTACGTCCACCCACAAAGGAGGACTAAAATGATTTTTCAAACAATTCGTCAACAACAACCACTTATTCACTGTATTACTAATTATGTCGTAGCCAATTTTCAAGCCAATGGCTTATTGGCAATAGGTGCCTCTCCAGTCATGGCAGATGATAGCCATGAAGTAGAGGAAATGGTAGCCATTGCAGATGCTCTTTTAATTAATATTGGTACGCTTAATGATCGCACAAAAAAATCAATGTTGTTAGCAGGAAAAAAAGCCAACACCCTTGGCATTCCAGTTATTTTAGATCCTGTCGGAGCAGGCGCCACAGTGTATCGTAAGGAAACCGTACATCTATTGCTTGCAGACATACAATTTGCAGTCATACGTTGTAATATCGGTGAGCTTGCAGCGCTAGCCAATGTTGACTGGCAACAAAAAGGTGTCGATAGTGGGAATGGATCTATTGCCATAGAGACCGAAGCAACATTATTGGCTCAACGCTATAAATGCCTTGTCATTGTTACTGGTGAAAAAGATTTTTTGACAAACGGTGTGCAAAGCCAATGGATAACTGGTGGAAGGCCACAAATGACCGAAGTAACTGGTACAGGCTGTTTACTTAGTGCTATATGTGGAGCTGCTTATTCTTCAGGGGATGATCCATACAACCAATTGGCAGAAACCCTAACTTACTATAAAAAAGCAGCTGAGCTAGCGTCCGCATTTACAGCGGATATCGGGGATATTCAAATTGCTTTGCTGAATGCCTTACATCGTCTCTCAAAGGATGGTGAAGCTTCATGCATATTGTAACGACGATTGCAGGTTCTGATTGTGGTGGTGGCGCAGGTATTCAGGCTGATTTAAAAACATTCCAAGAATTAGGGGTTTTTGGCACCTCAGTTATTACAGCTTTAACTGCACAAAACACATTGGGTGTTACGGGCGTTTTCCCAATCGAAGTTGACTTTGTTGAAAAACAATTATATGCCTTACTAGAAGATTTTTCGATTGATGCGGTTAAAACTGGGATGCTTTATTCCTCGGATATTATCAAAGCAATCGCACACATTATTGACGATTTAAAAATTCCACTCATTGTTGATCCAGTTATGATTGCCAAAGGTGGAGAAAGCTTATTACAGCAAGAAGCTATAGAAGCCATGTGTACTTCTTTACTACCGCTTACTACAATTGTGACGCCAAATATACCAGAAGCAGAGGCTCTTACAGGAAAAAAAATAAATCATTTCTCGGATATGAAGGAAGTTGCTCAATACTTTTTACGACTTGGTGTTCAATGTGTCATCATTAAAGGGGGACATCTAACAAATCCTCGATATGCGATTGATTATGTATTTTTCAAAAATGGCAGATCTTTTTCCATGCAGTCTCCTCGTATTCAAACGAAAAACACACACGGTACGGGGTGTACATTTTCAGCAGCACTCACTGCTTTTCTAGGTCAAGGATTTGCATTTGAAAAAGCCATTATTGAAGCTAAGAAATTTATACAATTAGCCATTACACATGATTTAGCCATTGGTAATGGTCATGGACCCACAAATCATTTTGCTTATCAACTGCATAAAGATTCCTGCGAGGTGAAGATACATGAATCGTGAGGATTTACAACTTTATTTTATTATGGGTACCAGCAATGTTTGCCATCAAGAACCGTTAACTGTACTTGAAAAAGCGTTACAGGCTGGCATAACCATGTTTCAATTTCGTGAAAAAGGACCTCATGCATTAACAGGATTAGCCTATGAGCAATTTGCCCGCCAATGCCAAAAACTATGTCAACATTATCATGTGCCTTTCATCATTAACGATGATATTGATCTTGCTGTGCGCCTTGGTGCTGACGGCGTCCATATTGGACAAGAGGATGTACATGTTGCCATAGCGCGAAAAAAAATTGCAAATATGATCCTTGGAGTTTCAGTACATTCACTGGAAGAATTACAAACGGCTATGGACCATCATGCTGATTATGTAGGGATAGGACCTATTTTTGCGACGACATCTAAAAGTGATGCCCATGCACCCTGTGGCACTAATTTTTTACAGCAGGCTCATAAGCTCCAACCCCACTTACCCATCGTAGCCATCGGCGGGATAAACTGCACAAATGCCGATATCGTTTTTCAAGCTGGTGCTGATGGAGTTGCTGTTATTTCTGCCATCTGTGAAAGTGAGGATATTAAACAAACTGTGTCAATGTTTAAGTCTTTATCTCGCATAAAAAGATGATCTATAAACAAACTAAAACCAGTGCCTTTTACGGTCACTGGTTTTAAGTTTATAAATGCTTAGTCAGCATTTATTGGTTGTTGTTTGGCATACCTTTTAATTGGGATTCTGCCATTTGTACAAGACGTTTAGTGATTTCACCACCAACGGAACCGTTGGCACGAGCTGAAGCTTCAGCTCCTAATTGAACACCAAATTCTTGTGCAATTTCGTATTTCATTTGATCAAGTGCTTGTTGTACTCCAGGTACTGCAAGCTGGTTTGAACTGCGGTTGTTGTTTGAAGCCATGTCTCTCACCTCCTTGTGAATATAGAATGTGCGTTATTAGAATTTTAATACGAAAATTTTAAAGGTAAATTGTACCTCTATTGGGATACAGCAAACTATACAAAAAAGCCGTCTCAAATAGGCTATTTGAGACGGCTTTTGAAATTTTGATTTATAAAAGGTCAGCAAACTTATCTTGCTTTTGCTCTTCTTCTTTCTTAGGGAAAATATAGACCTCACGATTTTTGACTGCGCGTTCTATGAGTTCATCAAAATCAGAGAAGCTTTCATAATGCTCGACTTTTTCAAGCTTTGGCTTTGTTTTTGGACTAGCAGGCGTAAAGATTGTACAGCAGTCCTCAAAAGGCTGAATAGATGTTTCGTATGTGCCGATTTTTTCAGCTAAATTAATAATTTCTAATTTATCTGTTGAAATCAATGGTCGTAAAATAGGTGTGTTCGTTACAGCATTTATAGCCGTTAAACTTTCGAGTGTTTGACTTGCTACTTGTCCAAGACTTTCCCCTGTGACAATCGCAAGAGCTCCAATTTCCTCTCGTACTTGATCGGCTACCTTCAACATCATACGACGTGTTGTTGTCATAGATACATTAGATGGTACTTTTTCTTTGATCAATACTTGTATTTCAGTAAAAGGAATGACATGTAAACGTATATTAGCCCCAAATTTCGTTAACTCATTCGCAAGCACTTTTACTTTTTCCAATGAATTTTGGCTCGTATAGGGTGGACTAAAGAAGTGAATAGCTTCTAAACGTACACCACGTTTCATCATTAAATAACCTGCGACAGGGCTATCAATACCACCAGATAGCATTAACAATGACTTACCATTCGATCCTACAGGCATTCCACCTGCACCTGAAATGACTTGCGCCATCATGTAAGTTGCATCATGGCGGACTTCTACACGCAACTCGATATCAGGTTTCTTCACTTTAACAGACAAATTTTTAAAATGAGGTAACACATAACCACCAATCTCACGCTGAATTGCATGCGATTCTAATGGAAAGGTTTTATCAGTTCGTTTAACTTCCACTTTAAATGTATGTTGTTCTTCTTTAAATGTCTCCATTATCGTGATCGCAAGTTTCTTCATACTTTCAATATCCTTTTCACATGCAGCAACAGGACTAAATGATTGAATACCGAAAATTTTAGGCAGGCCTGCTACGAGTGTTTGCATTTGGGCCTCATTTTCTATCGCAATAAACATACGGTCACGTTCTGTACGAATATGAAGATGTCCTAAGTCTGCAAAAGCATGACGAATATTCTCACGTAAACGGCGGATAAAATCCATCTTGTTGCGACCTTTTGTAGAAAGTTCGCCATATCGAATTAATATTTCTTTCCAAATCATTACTTTATTTCTCCTTTAAGCTCCAACATTACTTCTGCTAATACTTGTTTAAACTTTTCAATGTCTTCAGCTGTGTTATGTGCACCAAAACTAACACGGATAACACCTTTTTTATAGTGTTCATCTAGGTGAAGTGCTTCGACAACATGACTTGTTTTTGTTTGCTTCGATGAGCATGCACTAGATGTTGAGACAATGACGCCACGTTTTTGCATGGCATTAATAATGACTTCTCCTTTTAAATCACGAACACTGAATGATAATATATGTGATGCACCTCGTGGTGTCGATAAAATCTGCACTGCCTCTCCATATTCGTGAAGTTGAGCAAGTATTTCATCATGCCATTGACGGTATTTTTTTGCATGTTCATTCAATGTTTCAACTGCAATACGAGCTGCCTTAGATAAAGCAACAGCTTGCGGTACAGCTACAGTTCCACTACGCAATCCAAATTCCTGGCCTCCACCAAGTGCATATGGCTGCCATCTGATCGCTTTACGAAATGCTAATACTCCAGAGCCTTTAAAGCCATGAATTTTATGGCCAGATATTGAAATACAATCTGGTCCATCTTCTCCTCTAAAGGATACAGCTAATTTCCCAAAGCTTTGTACAGCATCCACATGTAAGGCTGCTCGACTCATTTCATGGATCAGTTTTGCTGCTTCATATATAGGTTGGATAGCCCCCATCTCATTGTTTACATGCATCATACTTACTAATATTGTATCTTTGCGTATTTTTGCACGAAGTTCATCCAATGAAATAACACCATGCTGATCAACATTAAGGTATTCCACTTCAAAGCCCTCTTTTGCGAGCTGTTTAACGGTCTCTAAAACAGAAGGATGTTCAATTTCAGTCGTTAAAATATGCTTTCCTATATGTGTATTGCTACGTGCTATTCCAAAGATAGCAGCATTATTCGATTCCGTACCACCTGAAGTAAATAGCACATTTTTTGCTTCTGTCTGCAAAATATCTGCTACTTGCTCACGCGCACGTATTAATAAATCATTTGCTTCAACACCCATTGCATGGATGGATGCAGGGTTGGCATAATACTGCTCATTCACAATCATAAACGCCTGTAGAACTTCTTTTAGCGGTTTTGTTGTGGCACTATTATCCAAATAAATTGTATTATTCATTATTTTTCACACACTTTCAAAACGTTGATGTAACGGTATTTATCATAACGCAATCTTTAGAGATTGACCACTAACTTTAACGATAATTCAAATTTTAATCTTCTTAATCTTTCTTCTTAAGGAGTGATCGCACTTACACTTTTTTCAGCATCGTGATAAATTCTGTTGGGGTACTAAATTCAAGATCTTTGACAAATCCTAATTTTTCATAAAGGTATATAGCTCGCTTATTGAATTGGGCAACTGTTAAACGGAGTGGTATAGAGTATTCTTGTTGAATGTTCTTTATGATAAACGAGAAAAACATTGTGCCAAAACCTTGTCCTGTAAGAGTTGGGTTCATACCAATACCAATATCTATATAACCATCTGAATAAGCATTATCATCACGTCCTTTGGGCACTTGAGCAGCTGATCCCGTGCAATAAAAACCGATTAATTCCTTGTGCGTATTTATAATGGCGAAGTAAGGGTTTTCCATAAATTCTCTCATATTTTCATCGGATAATTCATTATTATAAAAATCATATGGCTCTTCGTAACGCCAGCATATAATATCTCGAGCATACATTTCATTCATATCCCGAATTAATAGTTCCAACCGAATCACACCCTTTTATTAATTTTAAAAAGAAAGCTGTCTAAAAAGTAATTGCTATACTTTTTAGACAGCACAAATGTAATTTTAATTTTTCGTCATAGACTGTTCTGCTACCATCTCTTGAATTCGTTTTAAAGCTCCTGGCTCCATTTCTTCCACTGCTGTCCCAGCTTCCTCTAATGCTTTGGCATAACGGAATTGATGGAACGCTTCCTCTGCTTCTTTTAAACGTGCATTCAATTTCGGATTGGATACGCGATGGCGATTACCATACTGAATAATGCGTTCAATGAGCATGACATTCTCGATTAACTCATATGCTTTCGTTTTAACATCCTCAACACAAAGTGTCGCAGCATTTAAATTATTATGAACCGTCCCCATATTAAGCGGTACTTCTTGCAGACTTTGCATTACTACGTAAATATGCTCTGCAGCTTCATCAAGGCGTACGTCCATCTCTTCAGGTACTCCTGGAATATTTGCCTTATTTAAGAGGCGATCCGTATCTTGTAAGATTTTCTTTAAGTTTTCGACTTGAGCACGGGCCTTATTTTCATCAATGCGAAGCTTCTTCATTGTATTAGACAGATGTCCTTGTTCTTCATGAATTCGTTCAAGCTCTTCACTGATTTCTATTAATTCTTCCTGCAAGCTTGAATAGGCAGATTTTTCTTCTTTGACACGCATTGCTAATAAATCATAACGACGTTGCAGTGCTTCCAATTGCTTTAATGCCACTTTTGGAATTTCAGCATCCTTTTCGTTTAAGTGATAGCTTTGTTGTACAAATGTTGCCTCATCACTCACTGATTTTGTGGAAGTGATGACATTTGTGATAGAACTTAATAAACGATCACAATTTTGATCAACATAATTTTTGGCAATAACCTCTTTTTCAAGTAAATCATAAAAATGATCGATTTCTTCATTTATTTCGGTTACACGGGGTTTAACGACCATTAAATTTAGCTCTGCTAGGTCATTTTTCAACGAGGCAAATTCTTTTTCATAATTGTTTAATGCCTCTGCTAATTCTAAATGCTGCAGATAGTAGGATTGGTCTTCCATTTCACGTTGACCATTGCGCAATTCTTGGACTGCTCCTGGGAGCTTAACCTGTAATTCCGTCAAAATTGTTGGAACGTCATTAATATATTCAAAAGTCTGCTGCGATTCTTGATTTAAACTAATAACAATTTCTCTCGCTTGCAAGTAATTACCTTCATTTGTCAGTACATCAAACTCTTCAAACTTTTGCACAAACTCCTCTAGCTTTTTCTCAAGAGCAGGTAATGCTACACCAAAGGAATGTTGGTGAGCCAGCAATGTCTTTCTCGCCGAGCGGTAATATTCCTTTAGTTGTTCAATTTCAATTCGATTTTTTTCTTCGCTGCCAATTAATTCATTTAATTCTTCTAATATTTTATCTTTATCTTGGTCACATTTTTGGATATAGTCTTCGATTTCACGTTCTATTAACGTCGCTTTTTTAAAACGAAGTCGATTAATTTGATCTTCCGCATCAAATAAAAGTGAATCAATTTTAGTCATATGTACATCGATGACTTCATCCCAAACATTGCGCCATCGTTCAAACATTTCTTCCGTTTCACCGTTCATGTTTAAAGATTTTACTTTTGAAATTTCTTCATTTATAGGTTTATGCTGAATTTGTAATTTTTCATTTTCAAGTTTTGCAATAATTGCAACATGTTTTCTTCGCATCATAAATCCCACTATGGCTAAAATTAATAGTAGGATAATCGGAATGATGATATACTCCATCGTAAGCCTCCTATTCTAAAATAAACGAATTGGCTAGTTGTATTTATTATATACTATGTTTTCGCCTTTTGTACTAAAATTTAAGTGATTTTCAGAAAACTGTATTTTCGCTATTGTGAAATATTTAAATAACGGTCTATAGAGCTTAAGGAGTGGTGCATTTTGAAACGTGATGGGCATATACATAGTCCTTATTGTCCACATGGCAGTTCGGACACTTTCATTCAATATATTGAAAAAGCAATTTCTTATAATTTCACAGATATAACGTTTACAGAACACGCTCCATTACCTAATAATTTTATTGATCCTACCCCACAGCAAGATAGTGGAATGAAACCAGAGTATCTCATGCCTTACTTGGAAGAACTAAAACGTCTGCAAAAACAATATGCAGAAGACATTCGCATTCGGATTGGGTTAGAAGTTGATTATATCAAAGGTTATGAACAAGAAACTCGTCAATTCCTTGATACTTATGGACATTTTTTAGATGATGCCATTTTGTCAGTCCATTTTCTACAGTGGCAAGATACCTTTGTATGTATCGACTTTTCTGCTGAATGCTTTATTGATTTCTCAAAACAAGTTGGCTCTGTTGAACAGGTTTATCATTTATATTATGATACAGTCCTACAATCAATAAAGGCAGACCTTGGTCCATATAAACCTAAACGGATTGGGCACCCATCACTTGTTCATAAATTTCAGCTGGCACATACTGAAAAAATCAATGACGACATTCGACTTCAAGAAGTTTTAAACGTCATGAAGCAAGATGGCTATGAATTAGATGTAAATAGTGCTGGTTTAAGTAAACAATATTGTCAGGAGCCTTATCCACCATTTGCCTTTATTAAATATTGTCATGCAATTGAACTACCCTATGTATTTGGTTCAGATGCACATAGTGTGGGTGATTTACATCAACATTATAATGTTATATTGCCTATCTAAATAATTTCTAAACGAGGTGCTTGTATGTTTACACAAATTAATTACGAAGGGTCCATTGCTGACCAATATCTTACACTATCTAAACAATTAGACGCACTACTAACTGGTGAAACAGATCAGATTGCTAATTTAAGCAATGCTTCTGCACTCTTAAATCAATTTTTAACCAATATTAACTGGGTTGGCTTCTACCTCTTACAAGAAAACGAGCTTGTACTTGGACCATTTCAAGGTCTCCCCGCCTGTGTTAGAATCCCAAATGGTCGTGGAGTTTGTGGAACAGCAGTAGCAACAAAAGAAACGATTGTTGTCAAAGATGTTCACGATTTCCCAGGTCATATCGCCTGCGATGCTGCCTCACAATCTGAAATTGTCCTACCATTGTTTAAACAAGGCGAGATTATTGGTGTACTCGATATCGATAGTCCTATTGTGAACCGCTTCTCCAAAGAAGATCAAGATGGTTTAGAGCAATTTGTTCAAACGTTAGTTCTTCATTTATAAAATGTTAAAAAATTGCCCTGAAATGCTTTTTCATATCATTTCAGGGCGAACTATTTACCATTTACATTGACTTCATCAATCTTATTGATTTGTTTGATAAGAACCATCATGTATGCAGAAACGATTTTTACCACTATTTTTTGCTTCATATAGGGCTGTATCAGCATGTAAGAAAACAGATTGGAATGCAGGTCGGTCTTGTTCACCCCACGTAATGAGACCTGCTGAAATTGTCACTTGAGGATCCGTGGCACTTGGGATAATTTCAACGATAGCTGATGCTAATTCTAAAGCTTCTTTTTCACTGATATTAGGTACATATACAGACATCTCTTCCCCGCCCCATCTTGCACATATTCCACGACTACCTATCGTTTCTCTCAACTGAACGGCAATCTGCACAAGAATTTTATCACCCACTTGGTGACCATACGTGTCATTGATGCGTTTAAAATTATCAATATCCATTAACAAGAACATACCAGATTGATCATATTCAAGCGACTTTTCTACAAATTGATCTAGATAACTACGTGCATATAGTTTCGTTAAATGATCCAAATCGACCATTTCCTGTAGCTGTGTTCGTAAAATAGAGTTTGCAATTGCTAAAGATGAGTGGTGAATTAACGACTGCATTAATTTAAAGCTATCAAATGAAAAGAAATACGGCTCTTTATGTAAAACTATACTAAAGCCATTAATCTTTTCTTCCATTAGAATAGGAATGGCCATTATCGAACGATAATCAATTTGTTTAGGGGTTAATCGGCTAAAATCAGCAATAAACAGTGGATCGTTAGTTTGAGTAAAATGTTGTTCAACATGCTTTATATAGGTTTGACCCTCTTCGGAACTAAACAACGAAGTACTTGCCCCCGTCACTTCAAAGGTGTCATTTTTTTTAAAGGCAAAACAAACTTCCATTGGTTGAAAAGATTTCAGTAACTGCTTTTGCAGGAAAAGTAACATCTCATGAATGTCAATCCGCATATTTAAACGATGTGATGTTTCATTGATAAGCTGTAAGTCACTGACGAGGCGATGCGACTGATGATATAACTTTGCATTTTCTAGTGCATTTCCTGACGCCTGTGCAAGCATCCGTACAAAATCTTTTTCAGTCGTTGAAAAAAGATAAGTAGTTGGAGCACTTACTTGCAATATGCCATAAATAGCTTGCCTTCCTTTAATAGGCGCATTCAATAAACGGCAATTTAAATCACTCGCAAGTTCTGTAGTCAATTCTCCTGATACAAAAGCCTCAATGGTAGTAGGTCTTTCGGATAAATAATCAAAAAGCTTAATATCGATGGTCGTGTGTCGGTCTTGATCATTCGATAATATAAGCTCTACATTAAGTTCTGGGAAATTATCCCTTATATTTCTCAATACATTTTCCAAAATTAAATCAATATCCATTGTTGAATGAAATAAATCAGTCATGTTATATAGTTTTCTATATTGATCTTCATTTATTTTTACTTCTAAATTATCTTTCATCAATTGAAGAACTTTAGAAAGTATTTCTATACATTCTTCGCCGTAATCTGAGGTCATAAAGTCTGTCCAAGACTCTGTTGCCTCCACAAGTAATACACCAATGGGATTTTTGCCCTCTGCTTGGAAAAGCACCATATCTGTCATCATTGAATAGGCCTGTCTTGCCTTTAATATATAAGGAATTTTCACTACTTTTTGTTGATAAAAACTAGCTTCGATCATCAGCCATGACACAGCATTTAGCTTTGTTTCAATTGTTAATGAAGCCATCTCCTCAATAGGTATTAAAGAATTACCTTCAAAACTAAGAAAAGCTGCATTATCAATTTTCAAGTGCTTCTTAAGACACTGTTTTAATGAATAAAAATACCCATTAAAACTAGCTTGTTCTTCATTAGAACTCACCCAAAAGCTCAAAACATCTGATTTTATATATTTTAGCGTTTGTAAATGGTCTGTCATGAAATCACCTTTTCTATATAACGTCCAAATCAAT
>Ga0213825_1002434_pt1 | contig 11865 bp, 10 predicted proteins | sample MC6MC0900MG_FD_179896 | JGI IMG/M metagenome (GOLD analysis project Ga0213825, IMG submission 179896) | Enriched soil aggregate microbial communities from Iowa State University, Ames, United States - MC6-MC0900-MG | ecosystem: Environmental > Terrestrial > Soil > Unclassified | place: USA: Iowa... | reverse complement strand
GCGGATGAACCGCATCGAATCAGAAGACATAGGTGGCGGCGGCGCGTCGCGTCGTCAGGATGACTGCGGATTATCGCACATCTATCAGCGCCTTCGGCGCACCTGTCTGCCCCCCTTGTCGAGCCCGAACAGATTGCTCGCCATCGCGGCGCCGTCGCGGCCGCAGCCTTACAGAAAACCCCATCCATACAACCCCGGACTAGACTCAAACCACCAATTAACACCCAAAAATCAATAAGAATCAACCAATTGACCTTGATTGAGAAAGAATATAAATATCAATTGCCGTGAGCATCCGGCAAAGGTAGATCTAAATTTAAATCAAGACAGGGAAGCACAATGAAAAAGCACAGAATTGCACTCATTGCGATGACGGCCATATGCGCAATGGCGCCTACCAGCTCCTTTGCACAAATATATAAAATCTGCGACTTCTACGAATGTTGCTACGTGGACAGCGACGGAAACGGCCACTGCTACGACCTGAATGTGCGAGTCTGAATTCGCCATTAATAGGGCTAAATTATGGCGCGGCGATTGCCGCGCCATAATTTTTCGAAAATCATTTAAGACTGACGGCAACGAATCGGCTTGCTGCCTCCTGGGGATAGTTCACCAACAAGACTACGGAATCTCCCCTCTTAACATCCTTCACCAGACTGTTGAAGTGAGCGACATTGTCGATCTTGACTCGCCCAACTTGGGTGATAATCAACCCCGCTCTAAGACCCGCACTCTGCGCCGGGCCGCTAGCTCTTGATATCATGACGCCTTTGGCCTTTGGCCCCAAATTTCTACGGGTAATTTCATCAATGTCTTTAACGGCTAATCCCATTTCATTGGCGACGGCCGCCTTGAGTTCAGGATTCAATGCATCGTCAGTCTCACTGCGATGACCAGCAACAGTCTCAGCACCAACTGCGACGGAAATATTGACCAGCTTTCCACTGCGAATCACGCCGAACACTGCTTTTGATCCGGGCGCCATCATTCCGATCATTGGCGGCACCTGCGAGGAGTCACGGATCGCTTGGCCATTTATCGAGCGAATGACGTCAAGCTGTTGCAAACCGGCCTTCTCGCCGGGACTTCCCGGAACAACCTCGTTAATTAGCGCCCCCTGCGTGTCCGGGAGGCGCAAGCCTTCGGCCATGCTCCTGTCCATGGGTCGCGGATCCAATGCGATACCGATCTGCCCTCGGACCACCTTGCCTGTCGTCTTGATCTGCTCCACCGCACCCATCGCCAGATCGATCGGGATCGCGAAGCTCACGCCCATGTAGCCCCCCGAACCGGAGAGGATCTGCGAGTTGATGCCGACCACTTCGCCACGGGTATTGAGCAGCGGGCCACCGGAGTTGCCCTGGTTGATCGCCACGTCGGTCTGGATGAAGGGCACGTAGCGCTGGTCCGGGCCGCCGGTGCTGCGGCCGACGGCGCTGACCACGCCTGCGGTGACCGAGTGGTCCAACCCGAACGGCGAGCCGATCGCGACCACCCACTGGCCCGGCTTGAGCGTATTGGAATCGCCCACGCGCACGGTTGGGAGATTCTTGGCGTCGATCTTGAGCAGGGCCACGTCGTACTGCTGGTCGCTGCCAACCACCTTGGCGGTGAACTCGCGGCGGTCGCTCAACTTGACCTTTACTTCGCTCGCGTCGGCGACCACATGGTGATTGGTCAGCACGTAGCCGTCGGCGGAGATGATGAAGCCCGAGCCCATGCCGCGGCCGCGGATGCTCGGGGTGCCGTCATCGGGGCCATCGGCGCCCTGCCCCGGCATCTGGAAGTCCGGACCGAAGAACCGACGGAAGAACTCAGGCATGTCCTGGTCGGCCGGGCCGGCCATGCGTGCCTGGCGGCTGCTGCGGGTGATAGTGGTCTCGACATTGACCACGCCCGGCCCAACCTGTTCGACCAGGTTGGTGAAGTCCGGCAGACCGCTGACCAGTTGCGGCGCTGGCGCCCGGGGGGCGGCGGCGGCCGCCGGCGCGGCAGCGGTGGCCGGCGACGGCGACTGTGCGCAGGCCACCAGCGGGAGCGTCATGGCGATCAGCGCCAGGGCGTGGGTACGGATACGGGCGGTCATCAGACACGAACCTCCGGGTCAGGGAACAAAGGGGGGAACGCTCCGGCAACGCGGCCGGAGCGGAACGTCAGGGCGACGATGCTCAGTCGCGGTGCCGGCGTGCGGGTTCGGCCGCTTCGGTCGACTCCTGCAGGCGCGGCTCGAACGGATAGAACGCGGCCTGCGGTGCCTGCGTGGAGAAGCTCGCATTGAGCGCGCCGCCCGCGGCTGGCGCCAGACTGGAGCGCGGCCAGGGCTTGGCCTGCAGGTTGCCGACCTCACCGAACGGGAACTGCCGCGGGGTGGCCGCCGGCATGGCCGGGGTCAGCGGTGCCTGGCTGGCGACCGCACGCTGCGGCTCGGCGCTGCGCTCGGCAGCGCTGCGCGCGGCCTGCTGGGTCCGCGTGGCGCTGGCGCGGCGTGCGGTGGCCACGTCCTGGCGGCGGCTGGCGGCCGCCACTGCGGCCGCCGGCACCGCCGCAACGGCGAGTGCCTGCTCGGCGGCAGACGCTTCGGTCACCGGCGCGGCAGGAAGCTCAGCCTGGCTGGCGATGATGGTGGTCGGCGCGTCCAGCGGGGCCGGGGCCGGCAGCTGTTCGCGGGTCATGAACATGGCCACGGCGGCGACGGAGGCCGCCAATGCCGCCCCCCCACCCCAGCGTCGCCAACCGCCGCGACGCTGCTGGCGGTCCTGGCTGCGCTCCACGCGCGCCTGCATCGCCGGTGCCGGCTCGGCCGCCACGGAAACACGCACACGCTCGGCGAAATCGACCGGGGCCGGCGCGCAGGCCTGCCCGCGCAATACATCGCCGAGCATCTGCCAGCGTTCGTTGCAGCTGGACAAGGCCTCATCGTGTTCCAGCCGGCGCAGCATGAAACGGGCTTCATCGGCCGACAGCTCACCGTCGATCAACGACGACAGCTGCTGCCGGTAATGGGCGTCGAATTTATCGGGGGACGCGCCCCGGGAAACATCATTGGACATATCGTGGCTCATGCGCGGCTCTTCTCGCGGGTGGCGCTGCCCACATCGAGCAGCGGCCGAAGTTCAGTGTCGATCGCCTCGCGGGCACGGAAGATCCGCGACCGCACGGTGCCGATCGGGCACCCCATCTTCTGCGCGATTTCGTCATAGCTCAGGCCGTCCACCTCGCGCATGGTGATGGCCGATCGCAGTTCTTCAGGCAGCGCGGAGACCGCCTTCATCACCGTCTGTTCCAGTTCCTGGCGCATCAACTCGCGTTCGGGCGTGTCGGTATCGCGCAGGCGGGTGCCGCTGTCGTACTGCTCGGCGTCCCCGATCTCGATGTCATCGGTGGGCGGGCGGCGGTTGTGCGCGGCAAGATGGTTCTTGGCAGTGTTCACGGCAATCCTGTGCAACCAGGTATAGAACTGGGCGTCGCCACGGAAACTGCCGATCGCGCGATACGCGCGGACGAAAGTGTCCTGGGCCACGTCCTGACATTCACTCCAGTCCGCGATGTAGCGCCCGATCAGCGCGATGACCCGATGCTGATACTTGCGTACCAGGACATCGAACGCCCCGCTCTCGCCACGCTGCACACGTCGGACCAGCTCCAGGTCCAGCTCCTGTGGTGTTTCAACCTCGGCCATGGGGGGCCGCACTCCTGTCAGCCCAACCGACGTCGGGCAATGAGACTGCCAATCCCGGGAAAAGTTCAGCGCTCGATCACACAGCGCCGCACCAGCTTTTAACCACCGTTCCGTTAAGGTTTCCGATCCAGGCAATGAATCGGCGGTATCTCTCCCCCAGCTATAGGGATTTGACGGGGAGGAAACAACCTCTGGATCATAGCCCCCTTCTCCATACACAACCGGATGGAACGTTCCCATGCTCTCAGGCTTCGATGGGCTCCGCTTCTCGCATTGGCACCCGCAGATCCGTGACGATGGCGTCGTCGTGCTCAGCCTCGACCGCCACGACAGCAGCGTCAATGCCATGTCGCAGGACGTGCTGCTCGAACTGGGCGACCTGATCGAGCGGATCGCGATGGACCCGCCCAAGGCGGTGGTGATCCAGTCGATCAAGGCGGCCGGCTTCATCGCCGGGGCGGACCTGAAGGAATTCCAGGAATTCGACCGCCGCGGCACCGTCAATGACGCGATCCGCCGTGGCCAGAGCACCTACCAGAAGCTGGCCGAACTGCCCTGCCCGACCGTGGCGGCGATCCATGGGCATTGCCTGGGCGGCGGCACCGAGCTGGCGCTGGCCTGCCGTTACCGCGTGGCCTCCAACGATCCGTCCACCCGGATCGGCCTGCCGGAAACCCAGCTGGGCATCTTCCCGGGTTGGGGCGGCAGCTCCCGCCTGCCGCAGCTGGTGGGCGCACCGGCGGCGATGGACATGATGCTGACCGGCCGCAATCTGTCGGCCTCGGCGGCGCGCACCTTCGGCCTGGTCGACAAGGTCGTCGCGCCCGCCGTGCTGCTCGATACCGCGGTCTCGCTTGCACTGAAGGGCACCACCCGCCCGTTCAAGCAGCGCGCGACGGCGTGGATCACCAACACCTGGCTGGCGCGCAAGCTGCTCGCCCCGCAGATGGCAAAACAGGTCGCCCGCAAGGCGCGCAAGGAGCACTACCCGGCGCCGTACGCGCTGATCAACACCTGGGCGCGCACCGGTGGCAGCCCGATCCAGACCCGTCTGGATGCCGAACGCCGCGCGGTGGTGAAGCTGGCCGGCACCCCGACCGCGCGCAACCTGATCCGTATCTTCTTCCTGACCGAGCGCCTGAAGGCCCTCGGTGGCAAGGACCATGGCATCCAGCACGTGCACGTGGTCGGTGCCGGTGTGATGGGCGGTGACATCGCCGCGTGGTCGGCCTACAAGGGCTTCAACGTAACCCTGCAGGATCGCGAGCAGCGCTTCATCGATCCGGCCATGGAGCGCGCGCAGGCGCTGTTCGCCAAGCGGGTGAAGGACGACAGCAAGCGCCCGGCCGTGGCCGCGCGCCTGAAAGCCGATCTCGCCGGCGACGGCGTTGCGCTGGCCGATCTGGTGATCGAAGCCATCATCGAGAATCCGGAGGCCAAGCGCGCGCTGTATCAGTCGCTGGAGCCGACGATGAAGGCCGATGCACTGCTGACCACCAACACCTCGTCGATCCCGCTGGACGAACTGCGCGACCACATCCAGCGCCCGGCGCAGTTTGCCGGCCTGCATTACTTCAACCCGGTCGCGCAGATGCCGCTGGTGGAGATCATCCATCACGACGGCATGGCCCCGGAAACCGAGCGTCGCCTGGCCTCGTTCTGCAAGGCACTGGGCAAGTTCCCGGTGCCGGTCGCCGGCACCCCCGGCTTCCTGGTCAACCGCGTGCTGTTCCCGTACATGCTCGAAGCCGCCACCGCCTATGCCGAAGGCGTGCCCGGCCCGGTGCTGGACAAGGCCGCGGTCAAGTTCGGCATGCCGATGGGCCCGATCGAACTGCTCGACACCGTCGGCCTGGACGTGGCGGCCGGCGTGGGCAAGGAACTGGCGCCCTTCCTCGGCCTGCAGGTGCCGGCCGCACTGGCGACGGTGGAACAGGGCAAGCGCGGCAAGAAGGACGGGCAAGGCCTGTACAAGTGGGAGAACGGCCGCGCGCAGAAGCCGGACGTCCCCGCCAACTACGAGGTCCCGGCCGATCTGGAAGACCGCCTGATCCTGCCGCTGCTCAACGAAGCGGTGGCCTGCCTGCACGACGGCGTCGTAGCCGACGCGGACCTGCTCGATGCCGGCGTGATCTTCGGTACCGGCTTCGCCCCGTTCCGCGGCGGCCCGATCCAGTACATCCGCGCCACCGGCGCCGATGCGCTGGTCGAACGCCTCAAGGTCCTCCAGCAGCGCTATGGCGATCGCTTCGCCCCGCGCCCGGGCTGGGACGCGCCGGTGCTGCGCGAGCCGGTGATCTGACGGGCACGGGGAGGTGATACGACAACGCCACCGTGAGGTGGCGTTGTTGGTTGTGCCGCCGGGCATGCGCAGCCAGAACAACCTGTTACCGGGACAGGCCTCCCGCCCCCACACCCCGCATGCGATCCTCCCGCTCTGTCCCCGCCAGCGAGACCGCCCGCATGACGACCATCATCGCCCCCCGCATCCATGACATCGGTGGCCTGCAGGTGCGCCGCGCCGTGCCGACCCTGCAGGCGCGCAGCGTCGGGCCATTCGTCTTCGTCGACCAGATGGGCCCGGCCGTACTTTCCCCCGGCACCGGGATCGACGTGCGCCCGCACCCGCATATCGGCCTGGCCACCGTCACCTTCCTGTGGTCCGGCGCCATCGGCCACCGCGATACCCTCGGCTCGGACCAGGTGATCCGCCCCGGCGACGTCAACTGGATGACCGCCGGCCGAGGCATCGCCCACTCCGAACGCACGCCGGCCGTCGAACGCGAGCACGACCATCCGCTGCACGGCATGCAGACCTGGCTCGCGCTGCCGAAGAACGTCGAAGAGACCGACCCCGCGTTCTACCACCATGCCGCCGCGACCTTGCCCCAGCAGCGCCGCAACGGTGCGTGGCTGCGCGTCATCGCCGGCCGTGCGTACGGCGAGGAATCCCCGGTCAAGGTGTTCGCCGACACCCTCAACGTGGCCATCGATCTGGATGCGGACGCGGAAATCGACCTCGATACCGGCCACGTCGAACGCTCCCTCTACATCCTGGAAGGCCAGGCCCAGCTGGACGGCGTGGATGTTCCCGCCCAGCACCTGATCATTCCCGAGCCCGGTGCCCGCGGCCGCCTGCGCGCCAAGACCCCGATCAAGGCGATGCTGATGGGGGGCGAACCGCTGGACGGCCCGCGCCACCTGTGGTGGAACTTCGTCTCCAGCTCCACCGAACGGATCGAACAGGCCAAGCACGACTGGGAATCGGGTCGTTTCGGCACCATCCCCGGCGACGACAAAGAGTTCATTCCGCTGCCGTCCTATTGAGCTGAAACGACCCCATCGACCGTTCGTCGGGTGTTGACACCATCGTCACTCCGATGAACCCCGATTCAGCTACGTTGCGCCTGCCCACCCCGGGCATAACGTTGGAGCACGTCGATGAGCATGGGCAAACGTCTGGCCGCCGAGTTCCTGGGCACGTTCTGGTTGGTGTTGGGTGGGTGTGGCAGTGCCGTGCTGGCCGCCAGGTTCGGCGGTGACGGCAATCCGCTGGGGATCGGTTTGCTGGGCGTGGCGCTGGCCTTCGGTCTGACCGTGCTGACCGGCGCCTACGCCTTCGGACACGTCTCCGGCGCGCACTTCAATCCGGCGGTCAGTGTCGGCCTGTGGGCCGGCGGCCGCTTCCCCGCGCGCGACCTGCTTCCATACATCGTGGCGCAGGTGCTGGGCGGCGCACTGGCCGGCTTCATCCTGCTGCAGATCGCCTCCGGCGCGCCCGGTTTCCAGATCGATGGCAGCCAGGCCGGTGCATTCGCCAGCAACGGCTATGGCGCGCTGTCGCCCGGTGGCTACAGCGTCGCGGCCGCCTTCCTCTGCGAGGTGGTACTCACCGCGTTCTTCCTGATCGTGATCATGGGCTCGACCCACGGCAACGCGCCGGCCGGCTTCGCCCCGATCGCAATCGGCCTGGCCCTGACGCTGATCCACCTGATCAGCATTCCGGTCACCAATACCTCGGTCAATCCAGCGCGTTCCACAGCCGTGGCGCTGTTCGCCGGGAGCGGCGCGCTCGGGCAGCTGTGGCTGTTCTGGCTGGCCCCACTGCTGGGCGGGCTGATCGGCGGCATCGTCTACAAATGGATGGGGACCGCGACCGGGCCACGCTGAGATCGGCCGCCGGGCGGTCCCGCACCGCCCGGCGGTGGGTGCGGAAAGATTCACCTGAAACCGTTATTTGTACACTGAGTCACATTCCGTTAAGGTCCAGATCACTCGTCCGACACTGACGGCAGCGAGTGATCCGGTACGCGCGCGGGGAATGCGCCACCACGGCCTGGGTTGTCGACGGCCACCGGAACGCCTGTCAGCGACGGACGCGATCATCGACCCTGGGGGAATGCATGAACGTCCTGCGCGCTGTCGTGTGTGTGTGTCTGCTGGTCACTGCCGGCGCCGTCGCGGCGCAGGCGACCAGCGAATGTCCGTCCCTTCCGGCCAGCAGCGGCCTGCAATGGCAGGAACTGGCCCAGCGGGATCTGATCCTGTGCAAGGCCAGCACCGCCGATGGGCGCGAAGTGCTCAGCCTGACCTTGAGTGCCCGTAATCCCGAGCTGCCGTTGAACCGCGCGCTGCGCCAGGAAAAAGGCAGCTTCGCGGGTGAAACGCTGTACTGGTACCAGCCCGATCTTGGTGGACAGAAGCCACCGGGCTACGACACCCGGCGCATCACCGTGGTCAAGTTCGACAAGAACCGCTTTGCCCAGATTGCGTTGTATGCCGGTGATCCGACCGAACTCGGTTCGCTGCAATCGCTGGCGCAGGGCATGAACCTGACGCCCTCGGCCGTCGCCGCCGGGCGTTGAGCCAGGCCGGGACGGTGCCCTGCACGCCTCCCGGACGCCGCGGGAGCGCCGGCCGCTGGCCGGCGCCTCCCACACCGCCAAGGGTCATGACGTGGCCAGCCATGCGCCGCCGGCACGGTCGCGCCTCAGAAGCGGCCTTCCTGGAAATCCACGAAGGCCTGCATCAGCTCCTGCTTGGTGTTCATCACGAACGGCCCATGGCGCATGACCGGCTCGCGCAGCGGGCGGCCCGCCACCAGGATCAGGCGCGCACCGGTGTCACCGGCACGCAGGCTCAGCTGCTCGCCGCCGCCCAACACCGCCATTTCCTGGCGCGCCACGGCACGCGCGTCATCGCCTTCGCCGATCTCCAGCCCGCCTTCGAATACGTAGGCGAACGCGTTATGCCCGTCGGGCAGCGTGTAGCGCCAGCCCGCGCGGGCATCCAAGGTGATATCCAGGTACACCGGATCGGTGGCCGGCTGGATGATCGGCCCGACCGTGTCACCCACCCGGCCGGCGATCACCTTCACCTGCACGCCCTCGGCCGGCGCCGTCACCGGAATATGGTCCGGTGCGAACTCCTGGTACTTCGGGTCCGTCATCTTGTCGCGCGCCGGCAGGTTCACCCACAGCTGGAAGCCGCGCATCTGGCCCGATTCCTGCTCGGGCATCTCCGAGTGGATCAAGCCGCGGCCCGCCGTCATCCACTGCACGCTGCCCGGCGTCAGCAGACCTTCATTGCCGTGGTTGTCTTTGTGCCGCATGCGGCCGTCGAGCATGTAGGTGACGGTCTCGAACCCACGGTGCGGATGGCTGGGAAAGCCGGCGATGTAGTCCTCGGCGCGGTCCGTGCCGAATTCATCCAGCAGCAGGAACGGGTCCAGGTCGGGCAGCGAGGGGCCGCCGATCACGCGCGTCAGGCGCACGCCGGCGCCATCGGAGGTGGCCATGCCACGGATGGTGCGCAGCACGCGCACCGGGGTTGGGCTGCTCATGGTGACTCCAGGATCGGTGAACTGCCTACAAGATGGGCGCGCGGGCCCCGCCGGCCAACCGCCACGCCCGCAACCGATTGTTCCAAGCGTGATGTTCCGACGACGTGCACGGGCATGGGCCGCGCCCACCCTACGACCAAAGTACTAGCGGCAAGCCCCCGCCATTGCATTGACCCGGTCAGTGCCAAGGCGGACTCTTACGACGATCTCCAGGGAGACGCAATCTCATGAAAGGTTTTTCGAAACTGGGTTGGGCCGTCATCGCACTGCTCGGCGCCTTCTGTCTCGGCACTGTCGCGCTGCGCCGTGGTGAGCCCATCAATGCGCTGTGGATCGTCGTCGCTGCGGTCTCCATCTATCTCATCGCGTATCGCTTCTACAGCCTGTTCATCGCCGACAAGGTGATGCAGCTCGATCCGACCCGGGCCACGCCGGCGGTGATCAACAACGATGGCCTGGACTACGTCCCGACCAACAAACACGTGCTGTTCGGCCACCACTTCGCGGCGATCGCGGGCGCAGGCCCGCTGGTCGGTCCGGTGCTGGCCGCGCAGATGGGCTATCTGCCCGGCCTGCTCTGGCTGGTGGTGGGTGTGGTCGTGGCGGGCGCGGTGCAGGATTTCATGATCCTGTTCCTCTCCAGCCGCCGCAACGGCCGCTCGCTGGGCGATCTGGTGCGTGAGGAAATGGGGCCGGTACCCGGCACCATCGCCTTGTTCGGTGCCTTCCTGATCATGATCATCATCCTGGCGGTGCTGGCGATGGTGGTGGTCAAGGCGCTGGCCGAAAGCCCCTGGGGCATGTTCACGGTCATCGCGACCATGCCGATCGCGATCCTGATGGGCGTGTACATGCGCTACATCCGCCCGGGCAAGATCGGCGAGATCTCCGTGGTCGGTCTGATCCTGCTGCTGGCCGCGATCTGGTTTGGTGGCAAGGTCGCCGCCGATCCGGTCTGGGGCCCGGCCTTCACCTTCACCGGCATCCAGATCACCTGGATGCTGATCGGCTACGGCTTCGTCGCCTCGGTGCTGCCGGTGTGGCTGCTGCTGGCCCCGCGCGATTACCTCTCCACCTTCCTCAAGATCGGCACCATCGTGGCGCTGGCGATCGGCATCCTGATCGTCATGCCGGAACTGAAGATGCCGGCCCTGACCCAGTTCGCCGCCAGCGGCGACGGCCCGGTCTGGAAAGGCGGAATGTTCCCGTTCCTGTTCATCACCATCGCCTGTGGTGCGGTCTCCGGTTTCCATGCCCTGATCGCCTCGGGCACCACGCCCAAGCTGCTCGCCAATGAGCGCCACATGCGCTACATCGGCTACGGCGGCATGCTGATGGAATCGTTCGTCGCGGTGATGGCGCTGGTGGCCGCCTCGATCATCGATCCGGGCATCTACTTCGCCATGAACGCCCCGGCGGCCGTGATCGGTCCGGATGCGGTGTCCGCTGCGGCCTACATCAGCAATACGTGGGGCTTCATCATCACCCCCGAGCAGTTGGAGGCCACGGCCGCGGCGATCGGCGAACCGACCATCCTGCACCGCGCCGGTGGCGCACCGACGCTGGCGGTGGGCATCGCGCAGATCCTGCACGAAGCGATCCCGAGCGGCAGCAACGCGATGATGGCGTTCTGGTACCACTTCGCGATCCTGTTCGAAGCACTGTTCATCCTCACCGCGGTCGATGCCGGTACCCGTGCCGGTCGCTTCATGCTGCAGGACCTGCTGGGCAACTTCATCCCGGCCCTGAAGAAGACCGAATCGTGGACGGCCAACATCATCGCCACCGCCGGTTGCGTGGCGCTGTGGGGCTACCTGCTCTATACGGGCGTGGTCGATCCCTTCGGCGGCATCCAGACCCTGTGGCCGCTGTTCGGCATCTCCAACCAGATGCTGGCCGGTATCGCGCTGATGCTGGGCACCGTGGTGCTGTTCAAGATGAAGCGTGACCGCTTCGCCTGGGTCACCGGTGTGCCGGCGGTGTGGCTGCTGATCTGCACCACGTATGCGGGCCTGATCAAGATCTTCGACAAGAACCCGGCGCAGGGCTTCCTGGCCCAGGCGCACAAGTACCAGGATGCGATCGCCACCGGCACCCTCACCGCGCCCGCCAAGACCGTCGGCCAGATGCATCAGATCGTGGTCAACGCCTACGTCAACACCGGCCTGACCGTCCTGTTCCTGTTCGTGGTGTTCTCGATCCTGTTCTATGCGATCAAGACCATCTTCATGGCCCGCCGCACGCCGCAGCGCACCGACAAGGAAACCCCGTACGTGGCGCTGCAGCCGCACCAGATAGCGGACCTGTAATGAGCACCGAACTCGTTCCTGCCGGTCAGTAC
>Ga0213825_1002430_pt1 | contig 11874 bp, 8 predicted proteins | sample MC6MC0900MG_FD_179896 | JGI IMG/M metagenome (GOLD analysis project Ga0213825, IMG submission 179896) | Enriched soil aggregate microbial communities from Iowa State University, Ames, United States - MC6-MC0900-MG | ecosystem: Environmental > Terrestrial > Soil > Unclassified | place: USA: Iowa... | reverse complement strand
ACCTCTACAGGTGGTGAGATGAATGGGGTTTTGGTTCCTTTTCAGTGGGTGTCCAAACACCAACCGAAATAGAGGGACTCAGGCTAAGATCTTCACATCCTGTGAAAACGCCTGAGTGACCAACATCGTGTTGGCTTAAAGCCTCCGGCGAATGTCACGGTTTTTCAAAGGAATGAATTGTGCGGGCACAATTCAAAATCCGGACGCATTGTTTATCTGTGCGAAAGCGAAGCGACAGCAACAAATGTTTTCTGTAGCGAAAGCAAAGCGGCAGCTACAATTACGCCAAGGCGAAATTTATCTTATTTTTCAGGAGAGGAGCAATCCAATATGTTGAATCAGCATATCCCGAATATTCCATGGCAACAATTGACGACACCTTATGGTAGAGGAACGGCTATCCCAAAGCTGATTGAACAGGAGCAATATCAGCAGCTTGCTGAATTAATTGAGCACCAAGGTACACTATGGCAGGTGACGCCATGGGTTTTGCTTATCCTTTTAAAAAAGCTTGTTAGCAAAAATACGGAGGATATTTCATTACAAGAAATAGAGCTTTATTTAGCTGTGGCTCAAGTGATTACTGAGGATTATCTAGACTCAGCACATACTGTTCAAACTATGCAGGAGCTACTAGATGTCAAATATTTATGGACAGAAGACGAAGAGGATGATGAGCTGGAGTGGGAGGAGGAAACGCCAAAGGGCTATGAGCAGCAGGCTTTTTTGGGCTATTATTATTTTAGTCATTTACTCCTACAAGAGGCTCTTCCTATTTTTACTGCAATTAATGCTCATAACAAAGAAGCAGCAGAAGATCTTGATGAACTGCTAATCTTACTAAAACAGCATGGTACACGATCTGCTAAGTAAAAAAGTGCTCGAATATTATGGCATAAAAATAAAGCAGATGGGGAACATGACTAGCTTTCCCATCTGCTTTAATTTAATGGACATATTCATTTTTAGATGCTCTCATTGAACATAAGAAGAGTATCGCAGCTACAACTACAAAGAGCCATCCTGCAATATTCCAGCCACCAAATATATCATGCAGGTAGCCAAAAAGAATAGGACCAATTGCAGCAAATAAATAGCCTAATGATTGCGCAAAGCCTGATAAATCAGCTGCTTCAAAGGCTGTGCGAGTGCGGAGTGTAAAGAACATCATGGCTAAGGCAAATGAAGCCCCGCCTGCTAAGCCTAATAGAATCATCCAAAGCACCCCAAGGCTTGTCCACTCCATGACAACGCCAACAAAGCCTACTAAGTAAAATGCTGTAAACATTAATACAAGAGGTCGTTGAGACGTCATTTTACTAGCAATGATTGGCACAGCTAAAGCCATTGGAACTTGCGAAAATTGCATGATGGAGAACATCCAGCCTGCACGATCAGCAGCTAATCCTTGTGATATGTAAATTTCGGGAATCCATGCTGCAGTTGTATAAAATAATAATGATTGTAATCCCATAGCACCTGTTACTGCCCAGGTAACAGGGGATTTCCATAAAGGTATGCGTTCTTTCGTTTTCTTAACAGCGGGCTCGGGCTTATTAAACTTTAATTGTGGAATCCAAATTAAAATGGTTAACACAACTAGTATAAGTGCAATAGCCAGTGCTCCTTGCCAGCCAAGAGATGATTGGGCAATAGGGTAGCTAATCCCAGCACCAAGTCCAGCTGTTAAATTCATGGACATTGTAAAAAATGCCATAAGCAAACCTACATGATATGGAAATTTTAATTTAAGTAATCCTGGAATAAGTACATTTCCAAATGCAATAGCAACACCAATTAGCATGGTTCCAAACACGAGCAAACTTGTTGTTCCTAGAGAGCGCAGTACAATCCCTACTGATAAAAGAATAGTGGATAAAAATAATGTTAGCTCAAGTCCTAATTTACGTGCAACAACTGGTGCAAATGGCGATATAACCGCAAAGGCTAGAAGTGGAATAGTAGTTAGAAATCCTGCTAATACATTTGATATACCTAAATCTTCTCGTATAAAAGAAATAATAGGTCCCACAACTGTTAATGGCATCCGTAATGTCGAGGCAATACAAATAACGCCAATGACTAATAATAAAGTAGCTCCCCTCCAGCTAATTTTCCGGCTAGGATAACTAGTGGAATCTTCATTTGTTGTCAAAATTAATCCCCCCTGTTTACATTCAATTATAATTGAACCACTATATTACTTTATCACATTATTTAAAATAGTAGAATATTCATAAAATACAGAACTTTACTCATCGTATTGAAATGTAAAATGTCTTATGTTAAACTTGTACACATCATAAATTTAATAATTATATGCCTCATGTTTGTATTGAGGTAGAGGTCGCGGTATTTATGAGTATGCTAATGGAAATGACAAGCATTGACGAGATTAGCTGAAAGGAAATACTGCCGAAGTGTGAGGGGACTTGAAAACCTCATGCTGGGGCTGTCTCCGAAAGGAACAGAACTGTCACGTTTGGACAACGTGTTGAGCTATCATTTAGAAAAAACTGAGGATTAACTTAGCCATCACAGTGTTCATGTGATGGTATTTTTTTGCCTCTTATATTAGGAAGGAAGCTATATCGTGAGTGAAATAAAAGTGAATCAGCTCGGTCATCAAGTGCCGAAGCTGAAAAAAGAATTAAAAAGCCGTCATATTACAATGATTTCTTTAGGTGGTACAATTGGTACAGGGCTATTTTTAGCAAGTGGCGGTGCCATTGCACAGGCAGGTCCTGGCGGTGCATTACTAGCCTATGCCCTAATCGGTGTTATGGTGTACTTTTTAATGACAAGCTTAGGGGAAATGGCAGCCTATATGCCATCTTCAGGCTCATTTAGTACGTATGCTACGAAATTTGTTGATCCAGCTTTGGGCTTTGCACTTGGTTGGAACTATTGGTATAACTGGGCAATCACAATTGCTGCAGAAATTGCGGCTGTATCATTAATTATGAAATATTGGTTCCCAGATAGCTCATCTGCATTATGGACAGTATTATTTATTGCTGTTGTTTTAACCTTTAATTTATTATCTGTAAAAAGCTATGGGGAAAGTGAATATTGGTTTGCCATGATCAAGGTGGTAACTGTGATTGTGTTCATTATTATCAGCTTATTAATGATTTTTGGTATTTTAGGTGGACAGGCACCTGTAGGCTTCACAAATTTCTTTATTAGTGATGGGCCGTTTCATGGGGGTTTCCTTGCTACATTTGGCATTTTCCTTGCAGCAGGATTTTCATTCCAAGGAACAGAGCTACTTGGGATTACAGCTGGTGAAACGGATGACCCTGGAAAAAATATTCCGAAAGCAGTAAAATCTGTGTTCTGGCGTATTCTTTTGTTTTATATTTTAGCGATTGGTGCGATAGGCATGTTGATTCCATTCACAGATGAGCGTTTACTATCAGAAGACATCGCTGTATCGCCATTTACACTAGTGTTTGATCGCTTAGGCATTGCCTTTGCTGCTTCCTTAATGAATGCCATTATTTTAACGGCCATGCTATCAGCTGGGAATTCAGGACTATATGCATCATCCCGTATGCTATGGCAATTAGCGGTAGACGGACATGCACCCAAATTTTTCATGAAATTAAGCCGTCGCGGTATTCCAATCTATGCATTAATGGCGACATTAGCTGTGGGCTGCCTTGCATTTTTAGCATCATTTTTTGGTGATGGGGTTGTTTATATTTGGCTTTTAAATGCCTCAGGAATGTCTGGTTTCATTGCTTGGCTTGGCATTGCATTTAGTCATTATCGATTCCGCCGAGCTTTCGAAGCGCAGGGCTTAGATCCACAATTGCTGCCATATAAAGCAAAATTATACCCATTTGGTCCTCTCTTCGCCTTTACGGTTTGTATGATTGTTGTTATTGGACAAAACTATTCGGCCTTTATGGGAGATAAAATTGATTGGTATGGAATTCTTGTTTCTTATATTGGTATCCCACTGTTTTTACTACTATGGTTTGGATACAAAATCAAATATAAAACAAAAATGCTTCCGCTAAAAGAATGTGATTTAAGAGTGGAGGATTAAATAATAGGAGCTGTTCTGTAAGCCATTGAATGATGGTTATGGGACAGCTTTTTATCTTCATTCAGCAGAAGACTCCACCTCTACAGGTGGTGAGATGAATGCGGTTTTGGTTCCTTTTCAATGGGAGTCCAAACACCTACTGAAATAGAGGAACTCAGGCTAAGATCTTCACATCCTGTGAAAATGCCAGAGTGACCAACATCGTGTTGGCCTAAATCCTCCGGCGGATGTCACGGATTTTCAAAGGAATGAATAAAAGGATGTTAGCCTAAAACCTTCGCATCCTGCGAAAACGGCTAACTGACCTGCCTCGTGCAGGCCTGGGCACAATTCAAAATCCGGACGCAATTACGCCAAGGCGAAATTGATTATTTTGTAAAATATCGTATGAAAGGAAAAAATAATATATGGTAAATTATATATAATTGCTTCCACCTTAATATCGTGTTTTTTTAAGTAGTGACAGTAATATCATATAAATTAAACTTAAAGAGGGGTACATGAAAGTGAAAAAACGTATTTTACTAGTAGAAGATGATGAAGCCATTAGGGGAATGGTGGAGAGTTATTTAACGATGGAGGGATTCCTTGTTACCTCTGCAGTGAATGGAGAAGAGGCATTGCAAAATTGTTTAAATAAACCCTTTGATTTAATGATTTTAGATATTATGATACCGAAATTAAATGGATTAGAAGTTTTAAAGATAATACGAGAGCAGGCATCACTGCCGATTATCATTATGTCAGCGAAGGATAGCGATGTCGATAAAGCATTAGGGCTAGGATTAGGTGCAGATGATTATATTGCAAAGCCATTTTCAATGCTGGAATTTTCAGCACGTGTCAAGGCTGCCATTAGAAGAGCAACAAAATACGCCAATCAAGTAGAGGATAAGCAAGACATATTAGAGATAGATAATCTATCAATCGATCTTGTTAACTTTTCAGTAAAGAAGAATGGACAACAAGTAAAGCTCACGTCAAAGGAATTTGCCATCTTAAAATTATTCGTGACAAATCGAAAACGAGTTTTTACAAAACAGCAAATTTATCAATTGATTTGGAATGACGCTTACTATGGAGATGAAAATATTATTAATGTACATATAAGAAGATTACGTGAAAAAATGGAAGACGATCCGTCCAACCCTCAGTATATTAAAACGCTTTGGGGCATTGGCTATAAATTTGAAGGATAAACAGATGATTATATTTCTATTATTGATTATTGTGTTACTCGTAGGAATTATTATTTTTCAAGTGAAGGCAAAAAAACAACAAAGCGCAACTATTCGATACATGCATAGAAAACTGCAAGCAATCATTAACGAAGAAACAAGTGAAAAAATTTTAGTACCGACAGCTAATCAAGAATTACAGCAGCTACTGATTGTGATGAATGCATTGCTGGATCACAATTACAAAGTGCTTGCAACACATCGGAAAATGGAAAGCTCTATGAAAAAGATGCTGGCGAATATTTCGCATGATCTTAAAACACCATTAACAGTTGTACTAGGCTATACTGAAATGCTACAGCTTAAGCACTCAATTAGTGTGGAGGAGCGGCAGCGGTTATTAACTGGCGTTCATTCGAAGACATTGGAAGTATTAAAAATCATCCATACATTTTTTGACCTAGCCAAGTTGGAGGCTGGAGATACCGATTATCCAATGACAAAAATCAATATAAGTGAAATTTGCCGGAAAAATATTTTATCATTTTACGATATGGTTACATCCATGGGGTTAGAGATAGAGATTGTAATACCAGAGACACCAATATATGCGCTAGGTAATGAAGAGGCATTAGATAGGGCTTTGAACAATTTATTGTCAAATGCTATTGCTTATGGGGCAGGTGGCAATGTGATTGGAATGTCTGTAAGATATGATGATACAAGCATTCATATTGATGTATGGGATAGAGGTAAGGGAATAGATGAATATCATATTGATAATGTCTTTGAAAGAATGTATACGCTTGAAGATTCCAGAAATAAATCCTTCCAAGGCAGTGGTCTTGGCTTAACGATCACCAAACGTCTTGTAGAACTAATGGATGGCTCTATTCAGCTCTCCAGTATTCCATATGAAAAGACAATCTTTACAATAACGTTAAAAAGAATGATGTACTAAAAATAGAGGGCTTGTAGAGCTTTAAACGCTTTACAGGTCTTTCTTCTGTACTTAAGAAATTTGTAAGAATCAATTAATAAATTAGAGAGCTTCATTTTTTATAATAAAATTAGCTACATTTGAGGGAGAGATTAACATGACATATATTGTGAAAACAAATCAACTTACCAAAGTGTTTGACGGAAAAGAAGTGGTTTCTGCTGTCAATATGCATGTGAGGAAGGGAGAGATTTATGGCTTTTTAGGTCCCAATGGTGCCGGAAAAACGACAGTTATGAAAATGCTAACGAACCTGACAAAGCCAACGAGCGGAGATATTGAAATCTTTGGTGAAAAATTGACAGACCAATCATACGAAGTACTAAAAAGGTTGGGCACGATTATTGAATATCCAATTTTCTACGAAGATTTAACAGCAAAGGAAACCCTAGAATTACACTGCGAATATATGGGCTATTATGATAAGAAGGAAATTAGTCATGTTCTCGATCTAGTGAAACTAACAAATACAGAGGAGAAGCGTGTTAAAGACTTCTCCCTGGGAATGAAACAACGATTGGGCATTGCACGGGCTATTATTACGAAGCCGGAATTACTTATTTTAGACGAGCCGATTAATGGACTAGATCCAGTGGGCATTAAAGAAATACGAGAGTTATTCAAAATGCTTTGTAAAGAGTATGGCATTACACTTATTGTTTCTAGCCACATCTTAGGGGAAATTGAACAACTGGCTGATACAATTGGGGTTATTAAGAATGGAAGATTAATCACGGAAGTTTCAATGGATGCTGTTAATCGTAGTCAGGTAGATTATATAGAAGTGATTGTTAATGATGGGAAAAAGGCTGCCTTTATTATAGAAAGTACATTAAATATGACTAATTTTAAATTAATAGACGACAATTGTATTCGTATATATGAATCCACAGTTTCACAAAAGGTACTATCCAAAACATTGATTGAGCATGATATTGAAATTGAGGGGATTAGTAAAAAATCAAGCTCATTAGAGGATTATTTCTTAAAGTTAATCAATGGGGGTGTAGTTAGTGTTTAACTTAATGCGTCTAGAGATGAAAAAATTTCATATGGGTTCCTATATAAAACGAGCTATCTTCGCAAATTTTGTGATAATAGGGATCATGTTTATGCTTTTATTTATCACAAAAATAGAAGGTGATCCTGGCTTTGAAAATTATCAGACTGCTCTTAGTATTATAGATTCAACTGTAAGAGCGGTATTTATTATCTTTGCTAGTGCATTAATCGCCAAACTTATTATTGGCGAATTCAAATATAAAACGATCACTTTAGCATTTATGTATCCAATAAATAGGAAGAAATTAATTGCTTCAAAGTTGGCTATTATTGTTCTTTTTACCTTTAGTTCAATTATTGTATCAAATGTTTTTGTGACAGCGGTTTTTTGCATTATTAGTAGTAATTTCCATTTATTTTCGGATACATTAACGATTTCTTTAATCATACAACGAATTCCTGTTGTTATAATGAATGCAATTGCAGCATCATGCATCGCATTAATACCATTGTATTTTGGAATGAGAAAATACTCCATTCCGGTAACCATTATCTCATCTATTTTCATTGTATCAGTTGTATCATCCAATACAGGAAACTTCTCTTTAAATGATATCATTTTTATACCAATTGCTTTAGCAATTATCGGTATAAGCGTGGCCTATGCATCGTTTCGAAAAATTGAGAAGATGGATATTTAAGATCGCTCTGAATGTCTAGTACCACCCATAACGTAAAAGCCAGACGCAAAGATTATTACGTCTGGCATTTTTTTATCCAAATATCGTTTCCCACAATAAATAAATATTTAAAGCAACGACAATGACAACAACAAACCAACCTAAAATGGTTGTTATACGATGGTTGACTAGACTACCCATAATGTCCCGTTTACTTGTAAACATAACAAGAGGGACAAGAGCAAATGCAATACCAAAGGATAAGATAACCTGACTAAGAACCAGAGCATAGGTTGCATTGACACCAGAGGCAATGATTACTAGCGGAGGTAACATTGTAATCGCTCTACGTAAATAAAGTGGTATTTTTCTACGGATGAAACCTTGCATGACTACATCACCCGCTAAAGTCCCTACAGAGGAACTGGCTAGCCCTGCGATGAGTAAGCCAAGACCAAAGGAAACGGCCGCCATTGGACCGAGAGCATCCTTTAATCCGTTGTAAGCTACATCTAAATCTTCCACTATCATGCCTTGTGTGTGAAATACTGCTGCGGCAATAATGAGCATACTCATATTGATCGCTCCAGCAATAATCATGGCAATGATAATATCAATAAATTCAAAACGGAAAATGCGTCTTTTTTCATTTTCATTACGACCAATAATACGACTTTGTGTTAATGAAGAATGTAAGTAAATAGCATGAGGCATAACGGTTGCTCCTAAAATACCTGTAGCTAGTAATAAAGAATCTACCCCATCAAAATGTGGCGTGAACATTCCAAGCGTTACTTCGCCCCAATCTGGCTGTGCTAAAAATGTCTGAAAGGCAAATGCTAATACGACAATTAAAACCATGCCAGAAATACCTGCCTCAAAGGCTCTGAATCCTCTTCTTTGAAGTTCTAAAATAGCAAATGAACCAACGGCTGTAATTAATGCTGCTGGAAGCATAGGAATATTAAATAGCAAATAAAGACCTAATGCTGCACCTATAAATTCGGCAAGATCAGTCGCAATGATGACTAATTCTGCCTGTATCCATAGAAAAATAGATGTTTTTTTTGAAAAATGCTCACGTGCAACCTCAGGTAGATTTTTTCCTGTCGCAATCCCAAGCTTGGCAGATAAGGATTGAATTAACACGGCCATTAAATTGGAAAAGGCTATAACCCAAAGTAGTAAATAACCATATTGCGAGCCCGCTGTAATATTAGTGGCAAAATTGCCAGGATCAATATAGGCAACGGCTGCAATAAAAGCAGGACCAAGAAATGGCAAGAAGCGTCGCCAACCTTTTATATCTCCATCTAAAACCGCCTCAGCCGACGATTTTGTGACTTGTTTGTAAACCATATTGTTCCCTCGTTTCAAAAAATATCGTAAACGAAATAAAGTTTCCTATAGGAAAATTAGATAATAGTATTCTAACTCTAGGCTTAAAAAATGTGAAGTGGTTTGCCTCAACTTTTATAATATAAGTATGCGCTATTTAAAAGAAGTGATAACGAAGTAAGGAAATGGAAAAAACAAGTAGCAGGAAAATTTGAAAATATATCGAACTAAAGAATAATGAAGAAGGGGGTTAAAAGGATGGACATGGTATGGGTAAAATCTAAAGTAACAATCCCACGTACAGTACCAAATGCTATCGAGAGAAAGAAATTAATTACGATTCTCGCTAACAACCGAATGAAAAAGTTAACCATTATTCGAGCACCTGCGGGATATGGAAAGACAACACTTCTATGTCAATGGCTTGGGCATATAGATGAATCTGTAGCATGGTTCACTATTGATCGAAATGATAATGAGCCTATACGATTTTTAAAATATTTAATACATACTTTAGCTTTAAGCACATTAAAGGATTTAGAACAGAAATTAAGCAATTTACTAGATGAAATCACCTCTTTTGAGACTGTAGTAGATACACTGTTAAATGAACTGGATACATGTAAAGAAAATATTCATATTGTTTTTGATAATTTGCAAGTAATCCAACATCCTCAAATTCATCAGATCTTCATCCGATTAATCGAGTATTTACCAGCCAATGTACGAATATATATAACGACTCGAACTAATTTAGAACTACCACTAGCAAATTGGCGTGTTAAAGGATGGATGCTCGAAGTGGGAATCGGTCAATTATGTTTTGATTTAGAGGAGCTACAATATTTCTACTTCAAGTCTTTTTCTAATGATGAGCAGGTTGGCGCATTAAAGCCTTTGCTAAAGATAACTGAAGGCTGGGTAGCAGGTATCCAGCTTATCAAACTATCAACAGGTGATGTTATAGATAATCTAAGCAGTAAGGAAATATTAGCGAAGGCTAGTCCATATATCCATGAATTTTTCATGCAAGAGATTCTTAGTTCATTGCCTTCTTCCATACAGGATTTTCTAATTCAAACGTCCATATTAAATCATTTAGAACCGAGTATTTGCATAACTATAACAAACGAAATAGATTGTTTAGCTGCCCTTGTGGAATTAGATCAAAAAGGTGTATTTATTGAACGTATACAGACCCATCCGCCCATTTATCGTTATCATACTTTATTTAGGTATGCGTTACAGGATGAACTCAAAAGGCAGTATTCATACGAGATGATTAATTCTATTTATTGCAAGGCAGCTACAAATTTATGCGATAGAGGAGATTATGCTGCTGCAATTGAACTTGCCCTAAATGGTGAATTATATGAGCTGGCGCATGAGTGGATTCAGAAATATTTGGTGGAAATATTTGCTGAAGGACATACATTATCATTTGGACAATGGATACAGATCTTAAGAGATGCTCAGTATCCTGTAGACATTAACATGCTGGTGTTATATATCACCACGTTGTTTTCTATGCATGAAATGGAAAAGGCAAATGAAATCATTGAGGAACTGCTTTTTAAACAAGATGCATCTAAATGGATGGATGGCTTTAAGTTTATTGCTGTATCAAAAATCTTCGGAATTATTAATGCTTATGTTGCCTATATGAAGGATGGAGATTTAGAAAAAGCTAAAGTAGGTCTCCAAGCGCGAGTAAATGTAAGGAAGGAAAAGTCATCCCTCTATCATATTTCATTAAAATATAATCAATTTGAGCCAAGAATTTTGCGTACTATTGCAGGCTCAAAGGGTAAATTTTTACCTATTGAAAAGGTGGATGCACTTATTCATGTGCTGTGTGAAAGTGAAATAAAGGAACGAAATATAACCGGGGTTACCTATGGATTATTGGCAGAAATATTGTATGAAATAAATGATTTAGATCGAGCTAGCAAGGAGTTGGAGATAGCCTTACAATATGGTTTGCGTTTTCAAGATCCAGGATTATTTATACCCATGTACCTTTTAAAGGCTCGTATTTGTATTACAAACAAACAATTTGAAGAGGCACATTTATTGCTGATTAAAGCAATGAAGGAAACGGATAAGCCTTATTGGATTGGTGTACTGCATATTATGAAAGTACAGGCTTATTTGTTTGAAGGGAATATTTCATATGCACAGCGAGAGTTTTTTAGAGTGACTGATTTTATCAATTATCGAATTGCATCAAGAAATCCATTTTATTTATTGGTTCAGGGCAGAATATTATATGCTAAAAATCAAATAGAGGAAGCGTTGCAAATTGCTATTCGATTGAAAGAAGGGGCAATTCAAGAAAAGCAAGTGGTTACGTTTATTGAAGCGGGATTACTAGAAGCTGCTTGTCATTTTAAGCTGGAAAAAGAGGAGTCTGCTTTAACCATTTTACACGATACCCTTGAACAGGGGGATTTGTATGGTTATTGTCGAACATTTTTAGAAGAAGATGCTGTATTGCCATTGCTTCATAAATACTGGCGTATACGTCAGCATAATAAACGAAATTTATTTAATTCAGTACCACTAGCATATGTAAATAAACTATTACAGAAAAATTACTTAGTGGATGAATTTTTCGAT
>Ga0213825_1002429_pt1 | contig 11876 bp, 12 predicted proteins | sample MC6MC0900MG_FD_179896 | JGI IMG/M metagenome (GOLD analysis project Ga0213825, IMG submission 179896) | Enriched soil aggregate microbial communities from Iowa State University, Ames, United States - MC6-MC0900-MG | ecosystem: Environmental > Terrestrial > Soil > Unclassified | place: USA: Iowa... | reverse complement strand
TACATTAAAGGTACTTTATAAGCAGGCTGGAGATATTCAGAATGAGCTTCGAAATGTTCAGCACATGGTATTGAAAAATAACCTGCGCTGGATGGATGTTGAGTTAGCACTTGCATCTGGCAAAGAATCAACGGACAACACGATCATAGATGGCTTCAAAACGGTTGAAAAAACCGTTTCTGGCTTTGAGGAAAGCGACCTTGGACCAACTTTTGCTAATATGCAAAAAAAGGATGAAAATTTCAAGAAAATAAAAGGAAGAACCATTTCAAAGCAAGAGGCCATCCAGATAGCTAAAAAATATATGAAGTTTGATGGCAACGCTGTGGTAAAGGTAACTGAAAACGGAAAAGGCTCCGACTATGGGTTTTATAGTGTGTCTATTAAAAATAAGCAAACCAGCCAAGAAGCAAGCATGGATATTACCAAAAAGGCCGGACATCCCATTTGGTTTATTAATAACCGGGATGTAAAGGAACAAGTTTTAAGTCTAAATGAAGCAGATAGCAAGGCTGCAGCATTTTTAAAGGAAAATGGATTTAAGGATTTAGAGGTATTTGAAAGCACACAGTTTGATAATATTGGCGTATTCAATTTTGTAACGAATAGTAATGGTGTAAGAATTTATCCTGAAGCGGTGAAAGTAAAAGTAGCACTTGACAATGGAGATATTATTGGAGTCTCGGCAGAGGAGTATTTAAAATCCTTCCAGACCAGAACTATTGAAAAACCGGCCATTACAATGGAGCAAGCACGTTCAAAAGTAAATCCTAATTTAAAGGTGATGGAAGACCGCCAAGCCATGATTGTTAACGATTTAAATGAAGAGGTATTATGTTATGAATTCCTTGGGACAATTAGTGATGATACCTATCGAATTTTTATTAACGCAAAAAATGGTTATGAAGAAGAAGTTGATAAACTGAAAAATGCTGAGACCATATATGAAGATGTTCTATAAAGGAAAAGCAGCTGCTTTTCCTTTATTTGCCGATATATGGTAGTTGGAGTGATGGGTTTGAAAAGTGTAGAAAGATTTTTAATTAAGGTAATCATTATACAGTTTGTATTTTTATTTTTATCCCAATTATTTTTTCATCAAATAGATATCTTCCCCCAAATAAAACAACTGACAAGATACGAAGGGGTTAATGAAAATACCTTTACTGAAATTCTCCAGACCTTTCAAGATGGAGGAAAATAATGCCAAAATAAAGCAGGAGTTCCTGCTTTATTTTTTATTCATCAAAAAAGTTAAAAAAAAGAGGCATTTCTTTATCTTGTGGTAAAATAATAGAAGACTACAAATGAGACAACCATGATTGTATTAGGAGGATTTATGGAAAAGAAACTATCAATCGCAATTGACGGCCCTGCTGCAGCCGGAAAGAGTACAGTGGCAAAAATTGTGGCAGAAAAGCTTTCTTATGTGTATATCGATACTGGTGCGATGTACCGGGCTTTGACATATAAGGCAATTGTAAACCAGCTTAATTTAGAGGATGAAGCACTTCTTTTAGACATGCTATTATCTACTGAAATTAAACTGCTGCCTTCTGATAATGGTCAATTAGTTTACCTAGACAATAAAGATGTAACAAAAGAGATTCGCTCATCGAATGTTACCAATAATGTTTCGATTGTTTCTATCCATCAAAAGGTTCGTGAAGAAATGGTCAGAAGGCAGCAGGCTTTTGCCACAGAAGGTGGTGTGGTGATGGACGGACGGGATATCGGAACACATGTATTACCGGAAGCAGAAGTAAAGGTATTTTTACTTGCCAGTGTTGAGGAAAGAGCTGAAAGGCGCCATATTGAAAACATACAAAAAGGATTCCCTTCTGATTTGGAAAAATTAAAAGAAGAAATTGCACGGAGAGATAAAATAGACTCAGAGAGAGAAGTTGCTCCATTGAAAAAAGCCGATGATGCATTTGAAATTGACACAACCTCTTTGACCATTCCTGAAGTTGTAGAGAAAATAATGGCTTTGGTGCACGAAAGGATTGGATAAGTGTGACGTTTTATGCATTTGCAAAGTCAGTGGTTTATACTATTTTTAAACCATGGTACAGAATTGAGGCTATTGGTGTAGAAAATTTCCCGAAAGAAGGCGGAGTTCTTCTTTGTGCAAATCATATCCATAATTTTGACCCAATAGTTGTAGGAATCATGGCACCTCGGCCAGTTCACTATATGGCCAAGGAAGAGATTTTTCGTGTCCCAGTGCTGGGCGGCATCGTTAAAAAATGCAATGCCTTTCCTGTAAAAAGGGGCTTTAGCGACCGGGAGGCACTTAGAACAGGCTTGAAGATTCTTAAAGACGGCAACGTCTTCGGACTTTTTCCAGAAGGAACGAGAAGTAAGAATGGGGAGTTAGGGAAAGGGCTGTCGGGAGCAGGATTTTTCGCTTTAAGAACAGAGGCAAATGTTGTACCTTGTGCAGTTATTGGTCCATATAAAAGTTTCAAGAGATTAAAAGTGGTTTATGGAAAACCAATTGCTATGGATGAAATGAGAAAAGCTAAGGCATCTGCGGAAGATGTTACTGAATTAATTATGTCTGAAATTCATAAACTTATAATAGAGCATCAATAGGTTCTGCTTGACAAAATAGGCTATTTGTAAGAAGTTAATTAAAAGGGATTTTTTTTGAATATTCTTTGCTTTTAAAGTTTGTTTTATATGTGGTGATTGCTGCGTGGCATTCATCAGATCATATATAGATTTTAAGAGTAAATGGATTAAGGAGGAATACATATGTCGGAAGAATTAAATCAAGTAGAAGTAAAAAGCTTTGAAATTGGAGACAAAGTAACTGGACAAGTTACTAAAGTAGAAGAAAAACAGGTGCTTGTGGCTGTTCAAGGAAGTAAACTAGATGGAATTATTCCTATAAGTGAACTATCAAGCCTGCATATTGAAAAAGCATCCGATGCAGCTGTAGAAGGTGATGAGTTAGAGCTTGAAGTATTAAAAGTAGAGGAAGAAGCATTGATTCTTTCAAAAAGGAAAGTTGATGCAGAAAAGGCTTGGGAGAGCTTAGAACAACAATTCCAAAATGGAGAGGTTTTTGAGACAGAGGTAAAGGATGTCGTAAAAGGCGGTCTTGTTGTGGATCTTGGCGTCCGTGGTTTTGTTCCAGCATCGCTGGTAGAAGCACATTTTGTCGAGGATTTCAGCGATTACAAAGGACGGACACTCTCTTTTAAAATTGTTGAACTTGATAAAGAAAAGAACCGTTTAATCCTTTCGCATCGAGCAGTTGTGGAACAAGAAAAAGGTAAGCAAAAACAAAATCTACTTGGAGCACTGAAAGTGGGCCAAGTAATTGATGGTACAGTTCAAAGAATTACTGATTTTGGAGCATTCGTAGATATCGGTGGAATCGATGGTCTCGTTCATATATCACAATTATCCTATGAGCATATCGATAAGCCATCAGATGTTGTTCAGGAAGGTCAACAGGTCCAAGTAAAAGTATTAAGTGTGGATCGCGATAATGAAAGGATTTCTTTATCAATAAAAGAAACACTTCCAGGACCATGGTCCAATATTTCTGAAAGAGCACCTAAGGGAAGTATATTAGATGGTACAGTAAAAAGATTAGTCTCCTATGGTGCATTTGTGGAAGTTTTCCCAGGTGTAGAAGGCCTTGTTCATATTTCTCAAATTGCCCATAAGCACATAGGAACACCGCATGAAGTTTTGAAAGAAGGGCAAGATGTAAAAGTAAAAGTTCTTGAAGCGAATGAACAAGATCAACGTCTATCATTAAGCATAAAAGAATTGCTTGAGAAAGAGGTTGAGGAAAACCTTGATTATGAGCTTCCTGAAGAGTCAAAAGGCTTCCAGCTTGGCGAAGTTATTGGAGATAAATTAAAGAATCTAAGAAAATAATGGTGATATAAGTGTCTAGATCTGAACGTAAATGGGATCACATTCGATTTGCCCTGCAAAATAGGCAAAACCGTTCAACAGTTTTCGATGATATCAAATTTATTCACCAGAGCTTGCCGAATATCAGTGTAACCGATGTTCGATTAGACCACTCAATTGGCGAACTTTCTTTAAGTTCGCCAATTTTTATCAATGCGATGACTGGCGGTGGCGGTGAAAAGACGTATCAGATTAACAAAGAACTGGCAATGGCTGCAAAATTGACTGGGTTAGCTATGGCCGTAGGGTCTCAAATGTCTGCTATAAAGGATAAAAGTGAAAGATATACATATGAAATAGTCCGAAAAGAGAATCCACAAGGGATATTAATAGCCAATTTAGGCAGTGAGGCAACATCAGATATTGCCAAAATCGCAATTGATATGATTGAGGCCAATGCCCTGCAGATTCATTTAAATGTAATACAAGAACTAACAATGCCTGAGGGGGATCGAGATTTTTCTGGTGCGTTAAGAAGAATCGAGACGATTGTCAAAGCGGTAGATGTTCCTGTTATTGTTAAAGAAGTAGGGTTCGGGATGACAAAAGAAACAGTTAAGGCTCTTTCACAAGTCGGCGTCGCCGCAGTTGATATTGGGGGTGCGGGAGGAACTAATTTTGCAGAAATTGAAAATAAGCGGCGAGAGAAAACTTTCTCGTTCTTTAATGAATGGGGCATTCCTACACCAATTTCTATTATTGAAGCAGCATTTATTTCTGAAAAAATTTCCATCGTCGGCTCAGGCGGTTTTTTAACAGGACATGACATTGCAAAGGGTATCGCCATGGGGGCAAATGCAATTGGTATGGCAGGTGTTTTCTTACGGATTCTTGTTGAAAACGGATTAGAAGTGTTGCAGAAGGAAATTGAAACACTGCACAATGAGTTAATTATGATTATGACTGCATTAGGAGCAAATACCATTGCTGATTTAAAAAAAGCGCCACTGATCATTTCCGGAGAAACCTATCATTGGTTAAATCAAAGAGGAATCGATACGAAACAATATAGTCAGCGCAAGATAGAATAAAGCTCTCGCACCTGCGAGAGCTTTTTGTTGTATACGTTATTGATTACCTTTTTCCGTCGTTTAATCCCCGTGCTTCTTCAGGGTTTGAAAGCTTGGTCGCGCCTGGGTAGTGCAATGCCTGATCACGGTCTGATTCTACTCTCCTGCTTGCTTTTAATTTTTTTTCTTGGCGGTCTTTTCCCATTCATCTACACCTCCTCTTAATAAGATGAATCACACCCGAAATATTATTCAAGTAAGTATGAAAGTACATTAAGATTACCAATAATGATAATAGGAGGTGAGTGAAATGGAAGGGATAATGTTTTATTGGATTTGTTGGTTTTTTTGGGTGTACCTTACATTTTTGCTTCATAAAAAGAATCCATATCGCTTAATAATATCAGCAATCATTCTAATTTTGATCTTTCTAGCTAATTTTCATTTCATAGCTGGAAACTTTGAAATACATGGTGGTGGTTTATTTTTATTAGTCACAGCTTATTTATTTATTAGCCAAGAAAAACGAGGAGCTATTATCTATTACTTTATTTGTTCATTTATTATGTCAATTGCATATGTGACTTTCCATTTATTCGAAATCTTTGACCCCGTTTGGATTATCTTTAAAAAAGAATGGATGATGTGTATTGTCTTTGGGTATTTAGCCATTCTTTTGCAAAAGACATTAAAAGGTCGACTGCTAATTATGATTTGTGGAACCATGCAGGGTGAATTTTTATATGCCTTTATCTTAAATAAATTTCCATTTCCCCATCCGATTGGCGCTTTTGAATACCTTGATGTGTGTTCCTTAATTACTGCCTTACTTGTGGGATGGAGCTTTTTAGAAAATGCAGGGGTAATAGTACAAAATCACTTTCATTTTTTTGAAAAAGGAAAACAAAAATCAACCTGAAATAAATTCTTATTAAGCTTGCCATTGCGGGAAAGGGTTAACATTGATAAAATAGCATAGTTAGGCCCTTCTATATAGACAGAAGGGTTTCTTTACTTATTAAGAACTTTAATGAAATAATGCTAACATAACATTATGTTTGTTTAATATTAGAGAAAGGATGGCGATCATAATGGTAAAACCAGTTATTGCCATTGTTGGAAGACCTAACGTTGGGAAATCAACGATTTTTAATCGAATTGTCGGTGAACGTATTTCCATCGTCGAAGATATTCCGGGAGTAACAAGAGATCGTATTTATAGTTCAGGTGAATGGCTGACACATGATTTTAATGTAATTGATACAGGTGGAATTGATATTGGTGATGAACCGTTTTTAGAACAAATTCGTCAGCAGGCAGAAGTAGCGATTGATGAAGCAGATGTGATTATCTTCTTAACAAATGGACGAGAAGGGGTAACCGCTGCAGATGAAGAAGTAGCAAAAATTTTATATAAGTCCAAAAAACCAATAGTATTAGGGGTTAATAAAATCGATAATCCTGAGATGCGGGAGCAAATTTTTGATTTTTATTCACTGGGCTTTGGTGAACCCATCCCCGTTTCCGGTTCACACGGACTTGGCCTTGGAGATCTATTAGACGAGGCAGCAAAACACTTTCCAAAAACCAAGCCATTAGAATATGATGATGATGTGGTCAAGTTTTCCTTAATTGGCCGGCCAAATGTCGGGAAGTCATCACTTGTTAATGCAATCTTAGGTGAGGATCGGGTAATCGTCAGTAATATTGCCGGAACAACACGTGATGCAGTCGATTCACCATATACGTATAATGGGCAAAAATATGTCATCATTGATACAGCAGGAATAAGAAAAAAAGGAAAAGTCTATGAGAGTACAGAAAAATATAGTGTTCTCCGTGCGCTAAGGGCGATTGAACGTTCCGATGTCGTCCTAGTGGTCATTAACGCCGAAGAAGGAATCATTGAGCAGGATAAGAAGATTGCTGGATATGCCCATGAGGCAGGCCGTGCCGTCGTTATTGTGGTCAATAAGTGGGATGCAATTGAAAAAGATGAGAAAACAATGAAAGAGCTGGAACAAAAGATTAGGGAACATTTCTTATTTCTTAGTTATGCTCCAATTGTGTTTTTATCTGCCAAAACGAAAAAGCGGATTCATACTCTGCTGCCAATGATCAATACAGCAAGTGAAAACCATTCGATGCGGGTTGAAACAAGTGTGTTAAATGATGTTATAATGGATGCGGTCGCCATGAATCCGACACCAACTGACAAAGGGAAACGCTTGAAAATTTATTATGCTACACAAGTAGCTGTAAAACCCCCTACATTTGTTGTCTTTGTCAATGAACCTGAATTATTGCATTTCTCCTATGAGCGGTTTCTTGAGAATCGAATTAGAGACGCTTTTGGATTTGAGGGAACCCCTATCAAAATCTATGCCCGAGAAAGAAAATAAAGATAAGGCGGTGTACGATTATGCAGGATAAAAAAAAGTCTATTGCCGTTGTCGGCGCTGGGAGCTGGGGAACAGCCCTAGCGATTGTGCTGGCAGATAATGCTCATGAAGTTCGTTTGTGGAGCCATAATGAAGACCAAGTGAAGGAAATTAATGAATATCACACAAATAAAAAATATTTACCTGAAATTATTCTGCCAGAATTAATTGTTGGATATGCTTCATTAAGTGATGCTTTAGCGGGAGTGGAAACAGTTATTTTAGCTGTTCCTACAAAGGCCATTCGCGAAGTTCTTGGGAAAATCCGTGCAGTACAAAGAGGTCCAATCACGATTGCACATGTTAGTAAAGGTATTGAGCCTGATACCCTTTTACGAATCACTGAAATGATTAATGAAGAACTGCCAAAAGAGTTCTTAAAAGACGTTGTTGTCCTTTCAGGCCCAAGTCATGCTGAGGAGGTTAGCCTCAGGCATCCAACAACGGTGACGGTCGCTTCAGAAAATATGGAAGCTGCGGAAAAGATTCAGGACTTATTCATCAATCACAATTTTCGCGTTTACACCAATTCTGATGTAATTGGTGTTGAAATTGGTGGTGCATTAAAGAATATTATCGCATTAGCTGCAGGTATAACAGATGGGCTTGGCTATGGCGATAATGCCAAGGCGGCCTTAATGACCCGAGGATTGGCGGAAATAGCTCGTCTCGGCACAAAAATGGGGGCAAATCCGTTAACATTTTCCGGGTTAACAGGAATAGGCGATTTAATTGTTACATGTACGAGTGTCCATTCAAGGAACTGGAGAGCTGGTAATTTGCTTGGTAAGGGAAAAACGCTTGAAGAAGTTCTTGATAATATGGGAATGGTCGTTGAGGGTGTAAGGACAACCAAAGCGGCTTATCAGCTGGCTAAAAAGTATGACGTCACTATGCCTATTACCTTTGCGCTATATAATGTTTTGTTTAACGGTAAAAACCCAAAGGATGCAGTCGATGTGTTAATGGCTCGAGGTAAAACCCACGAGATGGAAGATTTAGTGAATGTGTTGGATGAAAAAAATGCTGAAGATTAAAAATGTGCTATTTCATTCATAAATTAGGCGTTCATATGATGCGCTTTTTATCTAAATTGCATACAATGCAACGAAGCATCCTGGTAGTATGACGCTGGAGAATGGGTTATTTAGTCCAACTCACTGAAGTAGAGAATTCGCCCCTCTTTACTTCAGTTTTTTTTATGAAATAAGAATCCTATGTTATAATAGCAGTCGAAAAAGGGGGAATGTTGTTTGTCACCAGGTATGTTAAAAATGTGGATATCAATTGCCGGCATGGCTCTTATGTTTCTTGCAATTATAACGATTTATTTAAGCAGGTATAAGTTAAAAGGGGCTCTAAGGGTAATATCAGCCATTATCGCTTATTTATTTTTGGTGGTTGCTGGATTAACCCTGCTGATTGTATTCCTCGGTTAACAGGATTAATTACATAGATAAAAAGGTGATTTTATGAAAAGAAAAATGCTGGGCTGTTTTCTTGTTTTAATAGTTATGCTGTTATCGGGATGTATGTACCCAAAAGAAGAATTAGCACAGAACCAAATCCCTTATAAAGATCAAATCCAAGCAGTTCAAACTGCTGTAGATGACTTTAAGAAGGACAATGGTGGCATCCTGCCGATTAAAACAACGGAGGCAGATACGCCTATTTATCAAAAATACCCGATTGAATTTAAAAAAATTGCGCCGCAGTACATGGCTGAACCTCCAGGAAATGCCTTTGAAAGCGGTGGGATATTTCAATATGTACTGGTTGATGTGGAAACGAATCCGACTGTAAAATTGTTAGACTTACGAATGACAGAAACCATTCGTGATATTAAATTAAGAATAAAATCAAACGGGTTTCCGCCATATAAAAAACAGATTTCCAAAAATGTGTTTTCTTTGGATTATAAACAATTAGGGTACGAGAAGCCTCCATATGTCGTTAGTCCCTTTACGAATCAAAACCTCTCCTTGGTCATTACAGGGGATGCTGAGGTATACGTGGATTATCGGCCAGACCTTTATCAAGCACTTAAGAAAACGGACTTGGTTTTAAAACCTGGCGAGGATATTCGCTCGATTTTAGTGAAAGACTCAATGTTTGTTCCTGCATATTCCTTACCATACACGATAGATGTAAAACGCAAGGAACCTGTATTTTTGGAAGAATAGTCATAACCCTTCTCCTTAGAAATATATTGTAGGAGAAGGGTTTTTTTTATACTTAAAAATAATAACGTGATATGGACAATTTTGGTTCCATATTCCGTGTTCATACTTCGAAACCCTCCATAAATTCAAATGTTCAGCGAAATACAGATATTAATGCAGCTAATGAATTATTAATAAGGGGGTAAAAAATTTTTGAAAAGTGTCATAACAAGATAGGACAACGTCATAAACATATACTGTCCAAAAATACCTAATATGGATGATATTATCCCACTTTACTCTATGATCGGGAGGGGATCACTTGGAAAAGGTCGATATTTTTAAGGATATTGCCGAACGAACAGGCGGCGATATTTATTTAGGAGTAGTAGGAGCAGTACGAACAGGAAAGTCAACGTTTATTAAAAAATTTATGGAGCTGGTTGTTTTACCGAATATAAACAGTGAGGCGGAGAGATCAAGGGCACAAGATGAGCTGCCGCAAAGTGCAGCTGGAAAAACGATAATGACAACAGAACCGAAATTTGTGCCAAATCAGGCAGCCACTGTTCATGTCGATGAGGGGCTTAATGTTAATATCAGGCTTGTTGACTGTGTTGGCTACACAGTACCAGGTGCTAAGGGCTATGAGGATGAAAATGGGCCGAGGATGATTAATACACCTTGGTATGAAGAGCCAATTCCATTTCATGAAGCGGCGGAAATTGGCACAAGAAAAGTTATTCAAGAGCATTCCACGATTGGGGTAGTTGTCACAACGGATGGAACGATTGGAGAGATTCCTCGAAGCAACTATATCGAAGCGGAAGAGAGAGTAATTGATGAGCTGAAAGAAGTTGGCAAACCATTTATCATGGTTGTTAACAGTGCACAGCCCTACCACCCTAGCACTGAAACACTAAGATCGAGCTTAGCTGAAAAATATGATATTCCTGTAATCGCAATGAGTGTTGAAAGCATGCGCGATAGTGATGTCCTCAACGTCCTTCGTGAGGCACTTTACGAGTTCCCGGTACTCGAAGTCAATGTCAACCTTCCAAGCTGGGTAATGGTGCTTAGAGAAAACCATTGGCTCCGTGAAAGCTACCAAGAATCTGTAAAGGAAACAGTAAAAGATATCAAGAGATTACGAGATGTTGACCGTGTCGTCCAACAGTTCAGTGACTATGAATTCATTGAGCGTGCAGGCTTAGCAGGGATAGAAATGGGTTCAGGTGTTGCTGAAATCGATTTGTTTGCCCCTGATGAATTATATGATGATATTTTAAAAGAAATTGTTGGAGTAGAAATCAGAGGAAAAGATCATCTTCTTGAACTCATGCAGGACTTTGCCCATGCAAAAGCTGAATATGATCACATTGCCGATGCCTTAAAAATGGTGAAACAGACTGGATACGGAATTGCCTCACCAACCCTTTCTGATATGAGCCTTGAAGAACCTGAAATCATTCGCCAAGGTGCAAGGTTTGGAGTTAGGCTAAGAGCAGTTGCACCATCAATTCACATGATTAAGGTCGATGTCGAATCGGAATTTGCCCCTATCATTGGTACGGAAAAACAAAGTGAGGAGCTTGTCCGCTACCTAATGCAGGACTTCGAGGATGATCCATTATCAATATGGAATTCTGATATCTTCGGGCGGTCATTAAGTTCGATTGTCCGTGAGGGGATCCAAGCCAAGCTTTCCTTAATGCCGGAGAATGCAAGATATAAATTAAAAGAAACTTTAGAGAGAATCATAAACGAAGGATCAGGTGGCTTAATTGCCATTATCCTATAGATTTTCGGACTCCCGCTCGGAGTCTTTTTTTTAGCCGATTGGAAGGCGTAAATTTCCTAACAGGCTTAAGGAAAGCATCGCCTTTGTCTTTGACTAACGGCTTGCCAATCGGCGAGTTTTATTTATTTATTGACATTTTTCTAGTAAAAATAGTAGAATTTTGTCGAACCAATGAAAAGATTACCATAATTTCATGAAATCTTCTTGATATGCTGAATTGATTATGATAATCTTTTAACAGAATTACGTTATAGTGCATGAAACCTTATAATCATAGGGGTTTTATTAAAAAAATAGATTTATGTCAATAAAGTAGTCAATATGTATAAATTTGTTAATAAAACGGCACTATGACGTATAGAAATTAGAAAAATTGTTTAGAAATGTAGATAAGTAATCTTATTTACGAATTTCGATGATTTCTTTGGGAGGAGGTGAATGGCATGAACAAGACAGAACTTATTAATGCAGTTGCTGAAGCTAGCGAGCTTTCAAAAAAGGACGCTACAAAAGCAGTTGATGC
>Ga0213825_1002424_pt1 | contig 11890 bp, 8 predicted proteins | sample MC6MC0900MG_FD_179896 | JGI IMG/M metagenome (GOLD analysis project Ga0213825, IMG submission 179896) | Enriched soil aggregate microbial communities from Iowa State University, Ames, United States - MC6-MC0900-MG | ecosystem: Environmental > Terrestrial > Soil > Unclassified | place: USA: Iowa... | reverse complement strand
GATGCCAGTGACGAACACCAGTTCACCGCCCATTACCCATTCGGCAATGCCTTCGTTTTCCGCCACATACGGCCAGCGCACCCGCCGCTGAAGGTTACGTGCCCCGGCCAGCACACGCATCTCGTGCAGGCCAGGCAAATGCAGGATCTCGTCCAGCGCCAGGCTCACGGCTCCACGCCCGCCTGGCCTGGTGCCCTGTGGCGTGCGCCCAGTTCAAGCAGGGCGATGTAGCACAGGGCCGAGGCGCCGATACCCACCAGCGGCGCGACCCACGGCGAGGCATAGGCCAGCACCGCGCCCACGGCATAGGCAAACAGCCCGATAAGGTTGTAGCGTGGTAGGCGTACCGTGGCCAGTGCCGGGTACTTGCCGCGGTGGCGATACCAGAAGTCAGCCATGATCACCCCGCCCACCGGTGGAATGATCGAGCCCAGCAGCACCAGGAACGGGATCAGCATTTCGTACATGCCACCAATCGCCAGCACTATGCCAACCCCGGCCGCCAGCAGGGTTGCCGTGCGCCTGCGCTCGCTGCGCAGCAAATGGCAGGCGGCGGCCGACACGTTGTAGATGGTCGGCCCCTGAATGGTCCACAGGTTCAGGCACAGCATCACCACCGCCGCGAACGACAAGCCCTGCAACATCATCACTTCGACGATGTCGGCCTGCTGGTAAACCATCGCGCACCAGGCACCGGCCACCACCATCAGGCCGTTACCCACAAGAAACGCGACCACGCTGGCGATCACCGCCACCCGGCCGCTACGCGACAAGCGTGTCCAGTTGGTGGCTTGGGTGGCGCCACTGGCGAAGGTGCCGAAGACCATGGTCACTGCTGCCGAAAAGGTCATGGTTTCGTGCGGTACTACTGCGGCCAGGCCGGCAAAGCCACCGACATCGCGGGTGGCAATGTACATCGAGACCAACAGCAGCACGAACATCAACGGCACCGAGACTCGCGACAGCACGTCCAGGCCCTTGAAGCCGATGATGGCAGTAATGCTGAAGCCCAGGCCAAACAACACCATCAACGGCACGCTGAAACCTTCTGCCAGCCCCAGCAGCTTCACCAGCACGATGGCCACGGTGGCTGTGCCCCAGGCGTACCAGCCCAGTTCAGCAAAACCCAGCAGAAAGTCCGAAAGCCGACTGCCCGCTTCACCAAAACAGAAACGCCCCATCAACACAGTGTTCAGCCCGCTACGCGCGGCAATGAATGCCAACGCAGCGGCATACAAGGCCAGCAGGCTGTTGCCAAGGGTGGCCACCCACAACATGTCGACAAAATTGAAGGCCATGCCTAGCTTGCCGCCGGCGAACATGGTGCCCGTGAAAAAGGTAAAGCTGAACAGCACCATCGCAATCGGCAGCAGGCCCTTGCGGGCGGATTGCGGGGCTTCGCTGAGGGGGAATTCGCTGGGTGAGCTCATTGCACGGGGCTCCGGGTGGTAGTTGGGAGCTGGAAGAGCAATATGCGGGCCGCTTTTTTGAGGGCCGAAACCCGGAATCAAATCGGGCAAGCAGCCCAGGCATCAGTGTGCACTGTGAACAGTAAAGTCACTTTTATGCGCTGTGGAAGTGTGCTGAACGACTTATTTTGAGGCATTCATGCACCAAAGCGGGCCTGAGCTGGGTAGGATTCACTCAGGCAGTCAACCACTTTGGGGCTGCTGTGCAGCCCCAGATTGAGTCGCTCTCCGCCATAAAAGCCGGTCAGCGTCAGGCTGATCCGGGGTGGCTCTCGCGCTGGCTGAAGTAATGATGCTTTTCGCCGTTGAGCAAGAAGGTGGTCTGCCTCGCAGTTCGAAGCTCATCCCCATCCCGCCGCCTGCTCATTTTCATTCATTGGCTCAAGGCGCTGGGCGGTCTACACACTGGTAGCGCAAACTTGAAGACTGCGGCACCCCTAGCGAAGCTTTGCTGTCAGAGTCCAATGCACGCAGCCAAAAGCTATTTCTAAAGCGGACGAACGTGCGTCACACCCCTCTCCATAGCGCCGGTGCACGCCATGCTCACCACTCCGAATTAAATATGCCTGGGAATACGTCATTGCGGGCCTCCGTTCTGCGCGTAGCGCGCATCGTCCACAAGAAAGATGTCCCTGGGCAGGCGGAAGCTGCGCAACTTGAGCAATGCCAGCGGGCCTTCCGCCAACTCCGTACGCAGGTGCCAGGTCAGGCCCAGACCATCCGGGGCGCTCAGCACCACCCGAAAACGGCTGTCGCCGTCGTCCAGCGCGGCCACGCTCGCTTCCTCAAGCAGGCGAATCAAGCCCCAGGTGCCCTGGTAGTCCGCATACAGTCGCTCTCCACCATGGATGCTGGTCCAGGTCAGGCTGATGCCGGGATGGTCGCCCTGCCCTGGCCAGCGAAAGCGCTGCCAGCGCTCGCGCTGGTTGAAGTAATGATGCTTTTCGCCGTTGAGCACGAAGGTGGTCTGCACCACGTCCTGTACCGGCTTGCCTCGCAGTTCGAAGCTCATCCCCATGCCGCCGTCGGTGTACAGCACATCCGCCAATTGGCTGAGTTGGTTGATTGCGTCCAGGAAGGCAGGATTGAAACGCAGGCCCTGGCTCTGACGGGGATCGATCACCCAGCGACTCCCCTCTTTACGTACCAGGCCATTGAGCTGTTGGTTCAGAAACTGCTCGATGCGCCCGGAGTCGGCGCGAATCATCTGCCCGAGCATTGGCAGGGAGGCATCACTGCTGGAAGCGGCGAACGGGTAACGGTTGTCGAATGCGCCCTGCCACTCATCGACGATGGCGCGCTGCCAATCCCCGTTAACGCCCGCTGATGAAGGCTGCAGGATCTGCTGCCAGGCCTGCGTCAACGGCTGCACGAACAACGCATGGGCCACAGGGCCCCATTCTGCGCCCAGGCTCGCGGCAATCAGGTTGCCGTAGGACTGCGCGTCAGTCAGGTCGACGCCCTTGCCTTGAAACACGGTCTGCGCCAGCGCTTGCGTCATGGCCTGCGGGTCTGGGGCATTGGTTATCTGCTGCAGCTTCAGGCGCACGCTTGTGACGCGCGTGAGGAAGGCTTGCAGGCTTAGCTGATCGTTGCCGGATCGGCCCTCGGGGTCTTTGCCGAGCAAGGCCATCAGCGGGCCGAACGTACTGTCGAGTGGGCCGCCAGGCGCTTGAGCAAGCTGATCGACCATCGGCGGCGCTTTCTGCCCGACCAGCTTCTGCGCCGACTCAATCAGCGAGTTGGCCAGGGCCTGGCCACGGACACCCGCTTGCCCTTGGTAACTCAGGGTGTTCATCAGGGCGATCAAGGGCGACTGGCGTGCATCGCTCATCACTGTCAACTGGGCGATCACGTCATGCAGGCTGTCGCTCTGTTGCCAGCGCAGGCTATTGAGAAAGGCCAGCCATGCGCTGCTGTAATCCCGGAAATAGCGCGCTGTCAGCCGCTCTTTCAGTTGCTCAGGGCTCAACTCTGCCGCGACATCACCGACGTTGTCACTCAGTACCCAGTCGATTTCCTCTCGACGGGCCTTGGCAGCGTCATCGATGGCCGCGCGGACTTGGCCCTCCCAGGCTTCGCGGGTGAACACGCCCGGGACGTGATCGGTGCTGGTGAACAGGGAGGTCGCGTCTGCGTCGCCAACCATCTGCTGCAAGGCCAGCGGGGGATAGTGGTTTGCAGCGGTGTCGAGGATTTGCTGATACAGCGTGGCTTCGGCGTTGCGTTGGCCCAGTTCAGCGAGCAGGACCTGGCGAACCTGGCCAATCAAGCGTGGGTTGGGCTTGATTGCCCATTCGGGGTGGTTGGGCAAATGCTCAGCGTAGAACCGCCACATGGCTGGCTGGTTTGCGCCCACACTATCGACCAGGAAATCGGCTTCGGCCTTCTCCGGACGGGCCAACATCAGGTAGGCCTTGAGCTGATCGTAAGCCTGCTGCGCTCGCTTGGCACGTGCCGGGCTACCAGGTGCGAGATTGACCAGCGCGGTGAGTTGTCTCTCCAGGTCGGACGCGGCCGGGTTACGAAGAAGGCGGTCATTGGCCTCGACATACAGCGGCCACACCGCCTCACGCAGGTCATCGGAGCGGTTCAAGCCAAAGCGTTGATACCAGGGCGCGCCGTGCTCGCCACGGTAATCCAGACGGGATAGCTCACGAACAAGCTCGGCCAGCGCGTGCGCGGGATCAGTGGCGGCCTCGGGCTGTTGTAACATCCGGTATGCAGCTTCCGCTCGGCCGAGCTCAGCTCGGTTGCTCGTGAAGGACAACAGCAAACCAATGCCCCAGACTGCCGCTACTCCGAGCGTCGAGGCGTAGACGACTCTGCCCGGGTTCCAATCTAATCTGCAGGGTCGGGCAGAACGGTCATTGAGAATTCCAGACCAAGCAGGGTCTTCAGGCCAGTAGTGCTCAATTGCCATCGCCGATCCTGACCTATGAACTGGCAAGCTGAACCAGACGCCACGTATCTGGATGCCACGTGTTGACCTTCCTGAAAGGGACTCAATCAGGCGACACCATCGAGCAGCACCGTCAATTTGCAAGTCGCGAGCAAGCCGCAGTAAGAAATCGTGGGACATGCTGTTCTGCATCTGCGCCAAACCTCGTGCGCGCAGCGAGCGCTGCAGGGCGCCCAAATGCTCTTCCCAATGAACTGCGGCCCGCCGAGTAGGAAGCAAACAGCCAACCGCCTCGATGGCGCGCCCCGACTGGCCCCATTGGCTTTCACAGATTTGCCACACATGCACAGGCAATTGCCTGCCTAGAAAACGGCTTACATCCTGCAGGTGATGAATGCTCGCACTCATTGAAGCAGCGTCGTCGACCTGGCGTTCGCTCAGCGCCCAAACGACACCATCAATGGCGCGCCAGCGAAACTGTCGTTTCCATTTATCGAGTAACGTTGTGTCTGGTTTAGAAATGAGACTGCCGCCATACAGAAGAACAACTGCCCGGCCAGACAGCCACTGTCGATCAATCAGACCAGGGACGATGGCATTGACGTGAGTAGGCTCGCCGAACACCCACAGCAATTGGATTTTTCGCGACCAAAACCAGCCGTACTGCTGGCGAAGATGCATTCGACTCAAGGGAATTCTGTCTGCAGTCGCGCCATAGAATGCATGCGAGGCTTCGGGTCGAATCTCTCCTACTGGCTGAGCGCCGCCCTCGGTGAGATGACGGTAATTGGAAGCACCGAAGCGACGAGCAAGCACCAAGCCAACAATCGCAACCAGCACAATCAGAAGAGTGATACCAGGCAGTACTACTGATAGATCCCACCCTTGAACGCTACCGAACGCGAAGTTCAAAACTGAGGGATAAAGCCAGAACGCCACTCCCACCAGCACGAAAATCAGTAATGCAAAGGAAAGCACAACGATCAGCAACCGCACCCGCTTAATTTGCATATGAAAATCCTAGGTCATAAGTGGCGAAACGGGTGTCAGTACCGTTCCCCACAGCGGCGCATCAACGCAGCGCACGCCACTCAAAATTAGTTGTGGTCCGCAACCAAGTTGAACCGTCTGCGCAGCCAGGGCTATTGCCACCCAGGGGGATGCCGGTCCCGGATGGCCAAGTAGCGCGTCCAAGTTATGAATGTTCCGGTCAGAGCGCAGCGGCAACTCGACCTCACTCATTACGGTCGTTACTGCTGCGTGGTACTTCTGTCCGATACCTGATCGCCAAATATGCTCGATACTGTTTGTTTGCAAGGACGCCCAGCACACTGCCTGTTGCGTGGCACGGATCAATGCCCCGGCAGACTCGCCACGAGCCTGTTCCGGCCTATGCAGGTTGGCCACTGGCAGTAATGCAAGTTGAGTCCCGGGGTTACCTAACAACAGCCCTACCGCTGTTTCAGCCGTGCCTTGAGGCGCGTCTGGCGCTATCACCACTGAGACGAGCAAGAGCAGAGCCTGATCATCGCTGCGTTGGTCGAGCCACTGATCCACCGCCTCCAGCCCCCTCCAGGTAATAGGCGTAACGGTTTGCCGAATACCCGACTCGACTAAAGCTTTCTGCCAGGCCTTGCCCTGCCTGTCTTCGCGCAGCGAGCTATCGATCTCTAGCGACAACGCAAGCTCCAAATCATCTGCTAGTTCTGCGAGCTGAACCGCGAGGTCATTGAGTAGCTTCTTCAGGATCCTCAGAAGCGCCCGTTCGGGGTTCTCATTCACATCGCCCGGCAAACGGGAATGACGCACCGTTTCCCCAGCTGATCTAGACGGTTGCGCCTTGAGCGCGTTAGTCCCTTCAAGAATGGCATCCACTTGTAACAGTGAATCCATTTGTTCCGTACGCAAGGCCGTATACACACTGATCGCTAATACCTGCTGATGGCGCCGCCCCTGACTTCGCTTGCAATCAAGATCAATTGCGCGAGCAGCGTCCCAACCATCGGCATTGTGCTGCTGTAGCAGGTAATACAGCACCCGCATACCACATACAAGGCACCATCCGAGGAATGACAGACCTAGTGCAGCTCCCCAAACAACGGGTGTTTTCTCCCGCAGATCCACCTCTGACAACAGGGCTACACCAGCGCACCCGAGAAGCAGGAAGATCAGAAGCAAAGACAGCCAAATCCATAGCCTGGGTCTACTTGGCCGATCAGCCTGAGCTGGTATGCGATCAAGCTCCACAGCCATGGGCTATCTCGCACCAGCGTTAGGCATTGACGGGATCAAAACGCACCCGCAAGCGCAACGATGTCCGTCAAAAGCAACTGGCACACCGCCGTCTCTGAAAGCGGAATACCCTTCTGCGATAACTGTGCGCCCATGGCCTGGAATAGGGCAACTGACAGGATCCCCTTCACGAGCCACGTAAATACCGCCAAAGCGCATTGAGCTAGAACCAGCAAGCACGGTTCCGCCTCCTGAAGTATTGTCGCCAACCCGAATTACTCCTTTCATCTCACCACCTCAAAAAAATGCGTTCCCCACCAGCCAGGCCTTAATGCCATTTCAAGCCATGAATAAAACTCACCTCAGCTATTTCTCAGCATTTGACCAGTAGCCATTAACCCTCAACACATTACGCAGCTTATTTCGCGCCCCATCACTCAAATTACTAAATTTTTCATCAGCTAAACGCTTGTAGTACTTCACATTATCTTCACCAAGCGGATCACACACCAAAAGACTCCCTAAAGAATCACTAGGCGAATCTGAAAAGCTCAATCGGCCTGACACATACTTCTCAGCAGCAGGAGTAGCTTCAAGCAAATTCAGATCTTGGAAAACGACCGTTCTCCACTCACCAGAATCAGTAAACTCTCCACCGCAAAATTGCCCCGTATCTCTCGCCACAATGCATCCGCTCTTAAGGTCGATCAATTCACAATAAGCCACCTCATGAGAATTACGCCCCCGTTCATCGCAATCTGACTCCACTTGATTAACTACTGCATACCTACTATCAGAGGAAATCACCGGAGATCTTTCATATTCCAAAAGACCACCCTCATCCGCAACGCCGTGTAGCTTACGCAACACATCTCCATTATATACTAGGACAAGAGTTTGATAGCGACCGCCTAGCTCGTGCTCATATAGCAATGCACGCCCACCCCCTAAATCCACTTTCCTGGCACTCTCATCAGCAGCCGCTCCCCCAACGCTCAATAAAAGCAGGAATGCAACAAACAAGTTATTCATAGCTTCGCCTTAAGGTCATCGCTTGCGCATATGCCTTACAGGCAGCGATTCACAACTAAGCGCCGCACATCATCTCCATCCAACCGTTGAACCCTCATCGGATCGAGTGACCTCACCACATCGACATACCTTATCGCCCCGCCAACCTTAGTCAAAAAAACCAAATCAGCATCAAACTTGTAACAGCGCCCCTTCCACCGAACCAGCTTATTAGGACGTGAATCCTCCAAAGCTTCTTCAGACAAATATTCATCTAAAAATTCTATACCATTCATTTCACCTATGAGATATCGCCCACCATCATGAGCAACTGCCTTGGTATCGAATGAATAGACATCCCTGTTCTGCTCAGCCAGCAATTCCATTCCTATCTCGTAAAAATTTGACTTAAGCAAGGTACCCAGACCGCAATTCCCAACCGAAACTCGAGCGCCATTATATTTATTTCGCCCATCCACATAAACGCAGTCCACCGCAACATGCGTACCATCAAAAACCAGCGTATAGTAGTAGCTATCACGACCAAGCACAAAAATAGCCGGCTGTTCGTTGATAGACACTAACACTCTATCAACACCATCCTTGTTGCCAAAAACATCCTCGAGCATACGCTCTTTCACAGCGCTTCTTACATACAAGTCTCTTCCCCGCTCCTCCACCACCATACCACCGGCTTGCAAGCCAGAAGAAACAAGAATACCGAGCCACAACACAGCTTTCTTCAGCATCAGTGAAAAACCTCCGACAGTCGCGACGTTTCACTGAGAATAGCTTGCATCTTAGTAGCATAGGAAGCGATCAGATCGGCCTCGTCCAGACCGTTAATAACACGCCGCGCAGACCTATAATTTATGGATTTCGAATTAATGTGCGCTGAAATCTTGCTCCCCGTAAAAAGCCCGGACCTCATACCAATGATCATGATAGGAACAGCATGCTTAAACTTTCCGGCAGCATCTGGATCACCAACGAAATCAACCCCCAGAATACTTGAAAACTTTCTATAGTTATTTTTCCAAGTTAAATGCACACAACCTCTGCCACGATATTTAAATCCATCACCCTCTTCAGTGTTTCCATTTTTCTTTGCTATCAGACGGAGTGCTGCAGTTGGCGCTAGGACGGGATCGTATTTGTCAAAATAACTTAAGCGCCCCACCTCTGGCTTCTCACTAAAATACTCCCCGGTCGTAAACTGATATGTTTCATGCCTAGCAGTGGCCAGCATATATGCAACCTCATAGAGATTTGCCTGGTCGCCAGTCATCCCATAATATCCATTTATACCTACAATAAGCTTCCTGAGATTCTCCTTGGATTCGTCCCCCAGAGGCACTGTACCCGCCGCAAATTCCTGATGAACACTCACGTAATGCTCAATAAACTTATCTACAAGTATCAAATCCTCGAAAGAACCAACGGCAATTCCAAGCAATGGATGAATGTGGCTAATCATTCCACAAGCTGGCAAACCCACCTGACTTGCGATTTCGCCCCACCAACTCAGCTGTTCTATCCGCTGCTTTTCTGCAAGCCAATTGATGTGAGGCGTCGAGCCAGTGTGCCCAAGAATCTCATCCAATACATCCCACTTTCGCGGCCTGTAATACCATTCACTTTCGCAATAGATGATCAAGCGTGAGAGCGCCTGAGCGTGCGCAGGAATTCGCATTACTGCCCGCAACTCATCCACTGTGATCTTTTTATCCCCATCACGATCAATGAGATCAAATAGCCGCTCCTTGATAGGCCCCTTATCACCAGCATCCGCCATAGGGCCATATCGCCTTAATTGCTCGTCCGTCAGACGCTTGAGTGAGCGTAACGAAGCAGCTACGAATTCTTGCGGAGAAGTGTAATCCGTAATGACTTCAAAGCCCTCCCAAGCCCACGGACTCGTCCATTGCTCGACGCCCCTCTCCACTCTCACCCATCCGTCCAGAAGCTGGTTATTTGCATTATTAAGCAAGCCTTCAAGGCGATACCAATTGCAGGCTTTACGCGCACCAGCCTCGGATACTGCAAGTCTATGTGTAGAAGGCAACCCATCCAGCAACGACTTGGGAACGAACAAATCGGCACCACTTAATTGCTTTTCGTCGTTTTGCGATGGCGGGCGCTTTTCTCCGAAGTGGTCCTTATGCGCCACCACGGCTGTGCCCTTTTCCAGCTTGAGCCACGTCTTGTCTTTTGCCGGAAGACCCTTTTCCCAGCTTCGACACTGAGTAATAAAGCGCTCCACGTCGCCATCACTAAAAACTTCCAAGTGGAGCTTTCTCTCGGGTTGGGCTGCAGCATAATCTTGGTACTGGCCGATATGGCCTATCAATGCACCTGCCTTTATGGGCAATGGCTTGTCAAGCACACATATTTCATCGTGCACCCTAGGCACAGGCAAAGCCTGCAACGAGTCGAAATGAACAAACTGCGCGACACGCTCCAATTTGCGAAGTTCACCCTCGCCACTAATTTTTACCCGCGTACCTTTGGGCAGGTCAGGCTTGCGAACGTTACGTTTGGAATTTTTCATTTCATAAATAGTCAGCCCAGCCTTTGCACGGTACTCCCCCCCCTCAATCGGCTCCAACTGATCGACGCGGACGTACCCGCGCAATGTCCCGTCAGCACCTACTAATCTTGCCGGACCCTTCATATTTTCCAGCCTACGATACGCTCCTTCCCCACTGACTCTTACTAGTGCTCCCTGCGGTAGCAGATCAATGACGGCCCCTCTTTCCTCCTGGTGGCGTACGTTAAGCCCCAGTTTCCCCGGCAGATCTGGATCTACATCCTTCGCGGTCATCGGGACAAGGTAGTCCTCTTTCTTTTCCCAGAAACCTGGACGCGCTAACGTAGGCGTACTCTGATAAACCGCTCCGTCCTCCAAGTGCATATACAGGCTATAAATAACCAAGAATGGAGGAGGATTATTGCCCCCCTGAATCATGGGCGCCTCTAATCGATGACGAACCAATACAAAGTTTCGAGAGAAGGGCTTGGGCATGGGCTTTTTGTTTTGAACGTAACTCGTCACGGCTGAGTTCATATCAGTACGGTAAGCCACCACCTCGCCGTCTGCTATACAAACAACGCTGGACTGATCCAGCACACCCGCAGTACCACTGTCAAAATGAAGCCCGCCGTGCCACAGTCCACCTGCCCCCAGCGGGTAATAGCCCGCTGTCGCATTCGCCAGTTGGGTAAGCTGATCTATTACACTGACTTTGTTTTTTTGCTTGAAGGGATGACTCCAATTCTTTACAGATTGGAGCCTAGTGGCATCGGCTGCATATGAGCTGATTGGTTTCCCATCAGGCGTCGGATAGATCTGACCTATTGACCTCTCCACCTTAGGCTCATCGACTCCCCCTCCAAAAATATCAGCCAGCCACTTCAAGCCACGCTCAGCCATGACGCATCACTCCCAATCTTAGAGAATATTCATCCTGAAAAGACTGTAAACTTTAACGAATCGGGATCATGATCGGCTAAAGGAGGCATGGAGGTAGTCTCTACCACCTGCTTTGCAGACTCTTCTAGATATTCGAAGCTAGCAGCCTTAATCAGATAGTCGCCTTCCGTACCTGATTCAATACTGCAGGCATCTATCGCTATGTAGCTACCGCCCGCATTCAGCGTAATCTTCTTCTTCGCGGTGATGCGGACTTCATCCTCAGTACTGGCAATTTCCAAACCATGCCGAGCCATTAGCGACATCGCATCGTTCTGCGCCTGTACGCTCACCGGCCCCTGGTTGGCTATGAGCTTGATACCCAACTTGCGAACAAACACGCTAAGCCCTTGCCCCACACCCACGAACAAGCGCTTGACCACATTCATATCGGCGTGCGCACCGGCGTTGAACATCAGGTTCTTCTGGGCCGCCAGTTGCAGATGCCCACCACTGGTCAGCGAGATACCTTGCGGCGCGCTGAGCAGCAGTACCGAGGACTTGAGTTGTTCCAGGTCCTGCTTGAGCATGTCCAGTTGAGCTTGAACGTCCGCAGGCTCGGCCTTGCTCGCTTGGGCGTCATTCGACAGTGCTTCCAGTTGTTCTATGGCCTGATCCAGTCTTTCAAGCGCAGCGGCCATTTCGAGCATGCTGCCATGGGCGCCAGGCTGCGCGTCAGCACTGATGAAGACGCCGCTGCCACCTCGGATCGAGGCATGCCCATCGGTGCGCAACTCTGCCCCTCCCCCACGAGCTTTGCGGTCCCCATCCACCACATGCCCCAGGTTGAGCTGGCTCTTCCCA
>Ga0213825_1002423_pt1 | contig 11898 bp, 12 predicted proteins | sample MC6MC0900MG_FD_179896 | JGI IMG/M metagenome (GOLD analysis project Ga0213825, IMG submission 179896) | Enriched soil aggregate microbial communities from Iowa State University, Ames, United States - MC6-MC0900-MG | ecosystem: Environmental > Terrestrial > Soil > Unclassified | place: USA: Iowa... | reverse complement strand
AATATGCAAGAAAGTGAAATAGATAATTTGAATAATACGATAAGTGAAGCGAAAAAAGCCGGAAATACAGAAGATGTGAAGTACTTAGAGGGGGTCGCTGAAAAAATACATGCTGGAGAGGCAGTGACTCCAAGAGGTTATGTGTATAAGTACGGCGGCGCTACAAGACTTATTAATATGTCGGATGGCGATATACTATTAAGTCGTGAATATAATTTATTAGATTCAATTCGCTATACATATGGAGTTGCTAATTCACAAGAACGGCTTGTAAAAGAAACCTTGGATAAGCCGCTACCTAAGATCGTTACCAAACTTGAGCTACCATTTTATTTTGTAATGGGTAAATACGACGCTATGACTTCATCTAATGCAGCAAAAAATTATTTTGATAGGATTGAAGCGGATCAAAAGGAGTTTATTTCTTTCGAGGAGTCAGCTCATTATCCAAATTTTGAGGAGAAGGAAAAATTTTATCAATGGATGTGCGATACATTTAAGTAGGGCAGCATAGATACATGCCTAAATGGAATGAAAATACTTTTCCTAACAAATAGAATTTACTACAAATGGAAAAATGATAATTTAAAGAGTGAAGAGGCTAATAGTTTCTTTTGTAGTTCAAAAAATGGTAAAGTGAAGGAAGTCTATGATAGAGAACATAAAATGCGCCGGACGTCTGAATTTTAATAAGGAACTATCTTTATTTATCGGCTAGAATAATATGTAAGGATTTATCAACAATCAAAAGTTTAACAGTCTATTATTCTTCGGAATAAGGACTGTTTTTATGTAAAGAATTATTGTATTAGCTTATGCCTATATTTTTGATGTTATATTCCAAAAAAGTATTTACATAATTACTTCTTGCAAGGAAAGGCAGGAAAATGACTTTAAATACATAGTGTTACTACTTTCATAAAAATAATTCTTTATCAGATATCTATTATTGTTTATAGCGTTAGGAACTATTTATCCACTTGCTTACTATCATTTTGCGGAAAATATCGAATAATCTTACTATTAAGAAGTCTCTAATCTAGATTTACTTTTATTTTGAAGGATGGTACACTTAGTTCTATCGGAAAACAATATATTGTGTTTGTTTTATTAAGGTACTACTATATGTAGTTTAATAGGGAAGTTCGGTGCAATACCGACGCTGTCCCCGCAACTGTAAAGCTGACGATGATTTAAGCCACTGTGCTTTCGCATGGGAAGGAAATCAGAGAATGAAGCAAAGCCAGGAGACCTGCCTATATAAAACACAACAATCATTTCTTCGGGGATTAAGGAGTGGGGACGTAGCTATTTTTATGTGTTTTTAACGTTTCCATTTTAGGCTGTCTCTCTTTGAAGAGATAGCCTTTTATTTTATGAAAAGAGGGATTTATATGAAACTTTATACAAAAACAATTTGTCCTAAATGTCTTTGGGTAAAATCTGAATTACAACGAGTAGGAATTGAAGCAGAAATTGTAAATATTGACCATGATGAAAAAGCAAAGCAAACTATTATAGATGCAGGATTTTTAAGCGTGCCAGTTCTTGAATATAATGAGACATTTATAGGGGATGTTAAGGAAATTGTTTCTCAAATCGAGCTGATTTCACTATGATTATTTATGCTAGTCGTACAGGTAATGTCCGAAATGTTGTCTCAAAATTAAATGGAAAATCAATGGAGCTGTCTGAGGAATTACAGTTGAGTGAGCCCTACCTTTTAATCACATACACAGACGGATTAGGTGATATCCCTGTAAAGGTAGCTCGTTTTTTAGAACAAAACGGAAATTACTGTAAGGGAGTAGTTGTAAGTGGCAACAGTAATTTCGGCCATACAGTATTTGGCGCTGCTGGCGAGAAAATTGCAGCAAAGTATCATGTGCCTCTAGTGCGTAAATTAGATTTACGAGGAAATCAAACTGATTATGATGCAATACAAACGTTTTATGAAATGAGGGTCATCGCGTGAAAACATATTTAAAGCTTAATAATGATGTACTAAATCGTTATAGTACAACAGGTCAACTAGAGTTAGAAAAGGATCGAGAAGCAACACGCCGTTACTTTTTAGAATATGTAAACGTGCGTCTCCGTTACTTTATTGATATTGAAGAAAAAATCCGTTATTTAGTCGATGAGGGTTATTATGAAAAAGCATTTATCGATATGTATGAGATGGAATTTATTAAAAAGCTATACAAAAAGGCATATGATTATCATTTCCGTTTTCCATCCTTTATGAGTGCAAGTAAATTTTACGATAGTTATGCCATGAAGAGTCGTGATGGGGAAGAAATTTTAGAAAAATATGAGGACCGTATTGTCATTATTGCTTTGTATTTAGCACAAGGCGACACAATATTAGCAGAACGCTCTGTTGAAGCGATGATGGAGGCGTATCAGCCTGCAACTCCAACGGCTTTAAATAGTGGAAAGAAAGCACGTGGAGAACTAGTAAGCTGCTTTAAATTATCAATGGATGACTCTATGAATAGTATTGCTGAAAATATAGGGTATTGTTTGGAGCTATCACGCCTTGGTGGTGGAGTTGGAGTAAACTTAACAGATTTACGTCCTTTAGGAGATCCAATTAAAGAGATTCTAAATCGTGCAAGTGGTGTAATCCCAGTAGCGAAACTATTAGAAAATTCTTTCAGTTATTCCAATCAGCTTGGACAACGAAATGGCTCGGGCGTAGTCTATCTAAATATTTTTCATGCTGATATAGAAAATTTTATTTCATCCAAAAAACCAAATGCTGATGATAAAATTCGTCTCGCAACTCTATCGACAGGCATTATTATACCAAGTATTTTCTTTGAACTTATGAAACGTGATAAAGATATTGTATTGTTTAGTCCTTATGATATTTTTAAAGAATATGGTAAGCGTATGTCTGAAATTTCAATTACAGAAATGTATTACGAGCTGCTAGATAATCAGAAAATTCGTAAAATTAAGCGTTTGAATGCACGTAAGCTTTATACAGAGGTAAAAAAAGCGCAATTTGAATCGGGCTATCCATTCGAAATTTTTGATGATAATGTCAATAACGTGCATCCGCTTAAAAATATTGGTCGTGTGAAAATGTCAAATTTATGTACAGAAATATTGCAAGTTCAAGAAACAAGTATTATTACTGACCAAGATGTGCCGAATGAATATGGGCTAGATGTATCCTGTAACTTAGGTTCAATTGATATCCATGCAGCAAGCAAAGTAACTAATTTTGAAACATTAGTCGATACAGCTATGCATCTATTAACAAATGTGTCACAAATGACGAACATCAAGAATGTACCACCTGTTGCAAAAGCAAATAAATTAATGCATTCAGTAGGACTTGGTTGTATGAATCTCCACGGCCATCTTGTTACTGAGGGAATCATGTATGGCTCAAAGGATTCTATTGATTTTATGGACCATTTTATGGAGGCGATGAATTATTTTTCACTCAAATCTTCAATGGTGATGGCAAAAGAAAGAGGCGAAACATTCTACCGATTTGAGGAAAGTGACTATGCTTCAGGTATTTACTTTAATCAATATATAAATAAAACAGAGGAAGAACTGTCACCTGCTGTGCTAAAAGCGCTTGGAAATATTCCAATCATAACAGCAAAAATGTGGGAGAATTTAAAGCAGGATGTTATGCAATATGGATTATTTCATTCATATCGTTTGGCGATTGCACCTACTGGAAGTATTTCTTACATCCGTAGCTGTACGGCTTCTATTGCTCCTTGTACAGAGCGCGTAGAGGTACGTGATTATGCGGACAGCCGAACAATTTATCCAATGCCACATTTAACAAATGAAAACAGTCATTTATATGTAGAAGCATACGATATTGATCCATATGACTTAATCGATTTATATGCAGCCTCTCAAAAACATGTTGACCAAGGCATTTCGATGACGCTTTATGTAACTGACAATTGGACTACAGAACAATTGGCTAAAGTATATATTTATGCATGGATAAAGGGAATTAAGTCCGTTTACTATGTTCGCCAACGTTTACAAAGCTTAGAGGAGTGTGTAGCATGTCAAATATAATATATGAGGCAGTCAATTGGAATAAGGCAACGAGTGAACTTGCACAAATATTTTGGGACCAGCAATGGAAGCAAATTTGGTTTCCTGAAGAAATTGCGGTCAGCAAAGATATTAAACAGTGGAAAAGCTTTGAGCATCAAGACACGTATAAAAAAGTGTTCGCAGGATTAACGTTACTGGATACCGTCCAAACAAATATAGGGATGAATCGTGTGGCCGCTTATACAGACGATTTACAGGAGAAGGCGGTCCTAACTGTTTTTGATGCATTTGAGGCCATCCATGCCAAATCCTATTCTTATATTTTCACAACGCTTTGTACAAACGAAGAAATAGATGAGCTATTTGAATGGGTTAAGAAAAATGAATTTCTACAGTATAAGGCCAATAAAATTGCAGATATTTATAATAGTATTGAAGAAGACAATCCAGAAAGCTTATGGAAAGCGATGTTCTCCTCCGTTATGCTTGAATCTTTCCTTTTCTATTCTGGCTTTTTCTACCCGCTATACTTAGGAGGACAAGGCTTCCTACGAAATAGTGCTGAAATTATTTCGCTTATTTTACGCGACGAATCCATCCATGGTGTAGCAGTTGGATTTTTTGCTCAAAATCTATTCAAGAAATTTTCAAAAGAAAAACAAGAAGAGCTACGTTTATGGGGCTATGAATTATTACTAGATTTATATCAAAATGAAATGAAATATACGGATGATATTTATGCGGAAACAGGATTATCTCCTGAAGTCAAAGCCTATGTACGCTATAATGCTAATAAAGCGTTAATGAATGTCGGCTTCGAATCAATGTTCCCAGAAGAAGAAGTCAATCCTATTGTTATGAATGGTATTCGTAATGAAGGCTCCACATATGACTTCTTTTCACAAAAGGGCTCGACTTATGCCAAGGCAAAAGTAGCACCGATTACAGACGACACATTTAATTTTAATCGTTAAGGATGAAAAATAATGAACTTAGACGTAAAAATCAAAAGAATACATGCTGATGCAATGCTTCCGATGCAGGCCAATCCAGGTGATGCTGGAATGGATCTTTATTCAATTGAGGCAGCAGAGATATCAGCAGGACAAGCTAAACTAATTAAAACAGGCTTACAAATTGAATTACCAAAAGGAACGGAAGCTCAAATTCGTCCAAGAAGCGGACTAGCATTAAAACATAGTATAACAGTTCTAAATAGTCCAGGCACAATTGATGAAGGCTATAGGGGCGAAATAGGTGTTATCTTAATCAATCATGGTAAAGAGACATTTATAGTAGAAAAATCAATGCGTATTGCTCAAATGGTCATTCAGCTTGTGCCTACAATTCAATTGCTAGAAGTAAATGAATTATCGCCTACTGTTCGTGGAACGTCTGGGTTTGGGGCGAGTGGTATAAAATAAGGTTAGTTAAATTTTGAAAGAAATTCTATAATTGAAAAAGGAATTAGGTTCGGTATAATACTGAACTTAATTCTTTTTTCATTGCCATCATAAACAATGCAACCATCTAGCATCGATAAAATAAAGATAGCAGATGGTTGCATAGTATTTTTAGGCTACTAATCGCATAATTTCACAAGTATTCTCCCTCTAGCTTGACCTTTTAGTAAAATAGGGAGAACATCAGGAAGTTGCTGAAGTGTTACTTCTTGATGAATGAAATTTTCAAGATTTGCTGGTTTAAAATCCTTCGCTAAACGATTCCATGTTTTCAATCGAATATCCATTGGGCAATAAACAGAATCAATCCCAAGTAAATTAACCCCTCGTAAAATAAACGGGAAGACGCTTGTAGAGTCAGGATATTGATTCACTAACAAATGCAAAAATGATACGTGCCATTATTGATGGTTCATTAATTCAATGGCTAACATGTGATTTAGAACAACATAAATTTTATAAAGATACCTGTTTTCATAGTTTGTTGAAATTATTAAAATAGCAGGAGTGAGTTTATCACCCGATAGTTAGATTTTTATCTAACTATCGGGTTTTTTATGACGTATTTAAGTATTACCACCAATGAAGAAAAGACGTTTTTCACATATTTTAGTTCCAAGATACAGCCTAATAAATTTATTGATTATCAATAAAAATATATTGATTTTTGATAAAATGTCTTTTATTCTTCTAACAAGAGTTTGAAGTTAGTCCTATTGAGGTGAATGAATTTGAAGAGTTTTTTTAAAGATTTAGCTTACTTTATTTATCATCAATCATTATCTTGTATTTTCCCTGTTGTGATATTTATGACACTTGCACTTTCAAACGCAATCCAAATACCTGGTGTATCAAGATACGACTTTATATTAATCATTTGTCTTTTTGCACAATATCTTATGTATAAATTTAAATTGGAATCAAAAGATGAATTGAAAGTTATTTTTCTGTTTCATATGATTGGGCTTGTACTAGAAATATATAAAGTGAATTTTAACTCTTGGTCATATCCAGAAGAAGCGTGGACAAAAATTTGGGGTGTGCCTTTATATAGTGGTTTTATGTATGCCAGTGTGGCAAGCTATATTTGTCAAGCCTGGCGCAGGTTTGGTTTAGCAATCGTTAACTGGCCAAAGAGTTATTTTGCAATCCCACTTGGAGCCATGATCTACTTAAATTTTTTTACCCATCATTTTATTTATGATTTTCGATGGCTTTTAATGGCTGTTCTTTTTATTGTATTCTACCGTACAATTGTCAAATTTACAGTGCGCAAAAAAATGTATAAAATGCCGATCGTTGTATCATTTTTTTTGATTGGATTTTTCATTTGGATTGCCGAAAATATTGCGACGTTCTTTGGCGCATGGTCTTATCCTAATCAAGAAATATCATGGGAAATTGTTCATTTTGGTAAAATAAGCTCTTGGTTTTTACTTGTGGTGATAAGCATCATGATTGTTGCACAGCTTAAATTATTCTATCGAATTACAGTAGAGTGAAAGCAATATTGATTATCTATTGAAAACCTTATGCTTTTCATGTTGTTGAAAAACTATTAGGTCAATGACATGAAGGGATGGCTGTCAGCTTTCGCACAATTATTTTGCAGCATTAGAAGAGGCTGGTAATACTTGCATACCACATTTTAATAGAAGAGGCACTTATCTGTTCAACTTGCAAAGACAAAATGAAAATCCACTGCATTCAGCAAATATGCTTAGTGCAATGGAATTTTCATTTTTATGGAGACTTTAATAATGTTTGAATTAACCGTTTACTGTTTTCTGAAATGGACACTCCTGCTTTTTCAAGCCCCTCTACCATAAGGTGAATAAAAGCTTTCGCAGCAAAATTAATAAATTTATCTTTTCTATAAAGAAGTACAATTTCTCTTGTTAATGGTGGATTGCATATAGGGAGCTCACAAATTGCAGTTGATTGATGTAAATTACAAAGTGTTTTGGAAATAATTGTTGTCCCAACATTTTGTTCTACTAATTTAAAAATAGCGTCTATACTTGCTGTCTCTATCTTGGGCTTGACATGAAGCTTTTCTTTATGAGCTGCACGATCAATTACTTTTCTACATTGGTGAATTGTTGGAAATAATATAAGTGGGAGCTCTAAAATATCCTGAAAAGGTATTGGATTAGAAGCTGCTAATGGATGATTGCTATGAGCAACAAACCGTAGTTCCTCTGTAAACAAGGGAATGATTTTTAGCTGCTCCTCCTCATAATCGAAATACTCTTGTTTATAGGATATAGCAAAATCAATTTTATTGTCTTTAAATTGTTTTAGCACATCATCCGAGCTATTTATGCTGACTTGCACATCTGGATATTCCAAATGATAGTCTAACAAATAATCCGACACTAAATTTGTTAATTCACCAGGTAAAGTTCCAATAACTAATTTCCCTGCTTTTACCTCTTTAAGCTCAATAATTTGGTTTGTTGTATTGTCAATGGCTCGAAATATATGGGTACATTGCTCATATAAAATTTTACCAGCATCTGTAATAGCTATTTTTTTCCCTAGACGATCGAAAAGTGGGATGCCAAGTTCATTTTCTAATACTTTAATTTGATGGCTTAACGTAGGCTGAGAAATATTCAATTTTTCGGCAGCCTTTGTAAAATGAAGCTCCCTACACAGTATTAAAAAATATTCAAGCTGTCGTATTTCCATATACGTACCTTCTTTTATTAAATAAATTTCTTCTATTATAGCATTATTCATAGAGAGAAATGGATTAAAGTATGGAGGAACTTACGAATCAATCATTTTGAGTTATCTAATCATTATAGTCATTTGGTAATGTACTGGAGTAACTAAAAATGTGTTCGAGAGCTTTCTTAGTAACTGGCATAAAATAATTTAGTAATAGTCCTCCAAAACAAACGGTTAATAAAGTTCCAATGCCGATTGGTCCATGTAAAATCATTGCCATTATTAAGAATACAAGGTAAATGATTGTCCTTGCCAAAAATATATTGGTTCTAGTTAATTTTTGGATGATGAATGTTAATCGGTCCAAGGGAATGGGAGCAAAATTTGTCTGTAAATAGGTTGCCGTTCCTAAACCTATAATTACTAAGCCAATTCCAAAAAAAATAACTTTGCTGTACCATAATTCAGGTGTTACTAAATTGTGCAATAAGAACAGCCACATATCAATTCCTATACCTGTGATCAATGCTGTTAGCAACCCTAAAACTTCTGGCCTTTGTTTTTGTAAAAGTGAATTACAACTTACTATTATTAAAGCGATTATTACCTCCCAGCTACCCACCGTAAGTCCTACACTTTTGGACAGCCCTACTAATAGGGCATCAAAAGGTGAGGTCCCCAAATCTGATTGTATTGTCAAAGAAATACCAAAGGTTAATAGTAATATTCCTACCACGTAAAAGATATATTTCATGGCACTTTACCTCTTTATCATTACTCTTTTTGTTGTAAATACAACAAAAATCGGTTATATTAAATATATTCCTTTTTTATTGTATTTACAACAAAAAATTGTGAGGAGATAGTGATGAAAGAAATCCTACGAGAGATTGGAATGATTGCTAGGGCATTAGATTCTATAAGTAATATAGAATTTAAAGAATTAGATCTTACAAAAGGACAATATTTGTACCTTGTTCGAATATGTGAAAACCCGGGAATCATTCAAGAAAAGTTAGCTGAGATGATTAAAGTAGATCGAACAACCGCAGCCCGTGCAATAAAACAGCTGGAGGTTCATGGTTTTGTTGAAAAAAAAGATGATGAACACAACAAAAAAATAAAAAAACTCTTTCCAACAGATAAGGGAAAACAGGTATTTCCATTTATAAAAAGGGAAAATGATCATTCAAATCGTGTCGCATTAGCAGGACTTTCAGAAAGTGAAGGAGAAGTCCTTTTTCAACTTCTCCAAAAAGTTAGAAAAAATATAGAAATTGATTGGGAATTTGTAAAAAAGGGGAACAAGAGAAATTATTAATTTTATCTTCATTCAGCAAATGTTTTTTGTATCGAAAGCATAATGACAAAAAAATCTATTGAATGAAGATAAAGCCTCAGGCAGAGGTCACAGATTTTCAAAGGAATGAAATGTGCAGACACAATTCAAAATCCGGACGCATTGTTTATCTGTAGCGAAAGCAAAGCGACAGCTACAAATACGCCAAGGCGAAATTGATCTATAGGAGCTGATCGTAAATGACTATAAAAATAAATAAGTGCAATCAACAAGATCTACAATTACTTCAAGAAATAAGCATTGAAACTTTCAATGATACATTTAAAGATCAGAATTCAGCCGCAAATATGAAGGCTTATTTGGACACTGCCTTTAACCTTAAACAATTGGAAAAAGAATTGTCTACGATTTCTTCGAATTTCTTTTTCATCTATTATAATGAAGAGCCTGCTGGATATTTAAAGATAAATATAAATGATGCCCAATCCGAAAAAATGGGTGATGAGTCACTTGAAATTGAAAGGATTTATATTAGAAATAAATTTCAAGGTAAAGGGCTCGGAAAATATCTAATTCATAAAGCAATAGAACTGGCTATTGAACAAGACAAAAAGATGATTTGGCTAGGAGTTTGGGAAAGGAATGAGAATGCCATTGGTTTTTATAAAAAGTTGGGTTTTGTCCAAACTGGCGCACATTCTTTTTATATGGGTGATGAGGAGCAGATTGATATTATAATGTCCAAAGCACTGAAATAGCTTTAATACGTAAATTTTAATAAAATGGTTTGTTGTCCAGTTGCTTAATAGCTGGCGACAATTCAGAACTTCAAATAGAAGCATGCTTTCATTTAGGCATGCTTTTCTTTATTGTTTCATTAAGTGCAGGTTTATCAAATAATGAAGTCAAATAAGAGGTTCAGGTGATTATTGATTTTCGTAAATATTGAACGCCAAAGATACCAAGTAATATTTATAGTATTTACGCTACCCTCCTTCACAATAGAAAAGATGTTGGTGATTTCCTATCTCATAACCGCCAGCAATTATTTTTATTAAAATGGTGAAAATTATAGTGATTTTTTTAGAGGTGTTGTATAAAAAGTCTTTATTAAGCTTTTTTATTGTTTGATGACTGTATTTACTATTAATTTGAAATATTTGCAAAATGATGGTATTTTGTATATTGACGACACTACAAATATGTAGTATTATACTACAATAAACAAATACATATTATGGAAATAAAGTTATAATAGGGGTGATTTATAGTTATTCAGTAATTTATTTGAAACAGAAATAAGTTAATGGTAATAATTAATAATCCTATTAAATCAAAGAATAGCTTCAAATCAACGAAATTTAATAGTTTTGGATATATTCAACCTAATTTAACTATATTATGAGAAGATTCTGCGAGTGGGAAATCTGGTTCGTTTATGTTAAGTGAATCACCTAATGGAATTCTTGCTGATAAAGATAGCCTTGTTGAAAAACAAGAAGTGATGTTGGTTAATATAGAGGAGGAATAATTGATGGCAGTTATAGTGAATTCAATAGGGAATCTAGGATATGTTGCTAATTCTCAAACCAATCAAAGCTTTCATCCTTTTAAAATAGAAGAAGATGAAGCTGAAATAGATTCTAAAAAAGCTGAGATTGAAACCTCACGTAAAGAATATGCAGAATTCATTCAATCTAGCAATGCTATTTATCAAGAGACAACTCCAACTCAACTTGTCAACAAACAAACAAATTCTATTAATATTGTAACAGGTGTTTACTATAATTTGGGAACAGTAAATGGCAAACCATTGAATGGTACGCCTTTAGCAAGTGGAGGATTCAACTCGAATTTCAGTCCTAAAATATGGAAAGTACCGGGTTCGCCCATTGTTGTAACACCAGAGCAAGAATCTGCGCTTAAAATGCGGCAATCATACTCACTACCTGAACGTCAAGAAGCAAATGAATTTGTGGCTGTCTTTATGAGTCTCTCTCGGTTAGCGGAAGGAAAAAAATCTGTGGCTAGTATGAATGATGATGCTATGTTTGCGCAACATTTCCCAAAATTCGCTGAGGGGATAGGGCTTGATTTAAGTCAACCGTTTACCATCAATGGTAAATCGTTTACTTATTCACAAGGAACACTGCAAATGACAGCTACAGAAGAATTAATGGAGGAGTAATTTATGGAAATAAAATCCTTTATGCTCAAAAACCTGGGAACAATTTCTAGTTTTCAAGTAAACCAAAATCAAAAGCCTTCAAAAATAACAGAAGTCGATGAAACTGATTCTAAACAAGAAAAAATCAAAGCATCGCGTGAAAAATATGCAGAGTTTATACAATCTTGTAATGCTATTTATCAAGAAGCGACGCCTACGCAACTTGTTGATAAACAAACAAATTC
>Ga0213825_1002415_pt1 | contig 11921 bp, 10 predicted proteins | sample MC6MC0900MG_FD_179896 | JGI IMG/M metagenome (GOLD analysis project Ga0213825, IMG submission 179896) | Enriched soil aggregate microbial communities from Iowa State University, Ames, United States - MC6-MC0900-MG | ecosystem: Environmental > Terrestrial > Soil > Unclassified | place: USA: Iowa... | reverse complement strand
GGAAGGGGACAGCAGCCAGAATGCCTGCATGATTCATTAGCACGGTGATTGACCCAAAAGCGGCTTCAACGGCATGAACGGCAGAATTGACCTGTTCGGCGTCGGAAACGTCAGCGGGAGCAAAAACAACCTCATGCCCTGCTTCACGCAGACGTTCCGCAACAGCGGAACCATCGCTGCGCGGAAGATCGACGATACCGACCTTTGCTCCTTCTGATGCAAAGAGTTCTGATGCGGCAAGGCCACATCCTCCCGCGCCGCCCGTGATAAGGGCGACCTTGCCTTTAAGGCGTCCAGTCATGTCGATTCTCCAGTAACGAGGCTTGCCCTCGCAGCATATTTTATGTCAGCTTCACGCCTGATCCGGTGTTCCCCTGTCCGGTTATGTCGAACGTGAAAGACTTCAAATAAAATGGCCATATGCCAAAAGTCATAGGAACTGGACGACGGCCTTGATACAGTCAGCAGAGGCAAACATACTGGCGGAGGTTATTCTCACCTGTGCCACATCGGATTTTGGGAGTTCACTTGCCCGCTTTGCTGCAACTGCGGCGGACTTCGATATGTCTTGCATTTTTGCATTCAGCAAAGATCGTCCACCTGCTCTCATTCATGACGGATATAGTGAAACGATAGATCGCAAAGCACTCCAATCATATCTTCGGGGTGCATGTCTTCTGGACCCGTTTTACTCTGCTTGCGTTAACGGACACGCGGAAGGCCTTTGGCGAATGCGTGATCTTGCCCCCGATGCTTTTTACGAGTCTGAATTTGCTTGGTCGAGCGAAGTGCATCCGTGCATTTCAGATCAAGCGGGAACACTCATCGAAGAAATCGGCTACATTGTTCCACTTGGATTGGGTGAGGCCGCGACGTTTTCCCTAATGCGAAACAGGAACAGTTCGCCATTTAGCGTAGAAGAATTTACCAATCTGGAAGTGCTGGCACCAATTGTGTCGGCCTCTATTCAGCAACATTATAACGCTATCAATACCGCGCGCGGGGGAGGAAAACAGCACCGATCCAATGCTGATGCGGTGTTTAGCAAAGCTTTTGGTGAACTGACCCAAGCGCAATATGCCGTGACCAAACTCATTTTGAGTGGACATAGCAATATTTCCATCGCGAGTATTCTCGAAATTGCGGAGGGTACAGTAAAGATGCACCGCTACAATATTTACAAGCGGCTAAACATTTCCAGTCAAGCTGAACTGTTCCAGTTGTTTATAGAACAATTAACTGATTAACGTATCAAATATATTACTTGATAATTTTTTGGTCTATTGGCTATGGAGTGGCTTCATGTGCTGCACTAGTGAGTGCTTCAAATGAAGTCACTTACGAGGCAATCCGGGGGAGCAGTTCTACTCGTGATCGATAGCTGCGGGCAGAATGCAGCTCACTTTTGACGCTTAGAGCGGTTCCTGTTTGAGCGAAATCGTAAGAACTGCTCTATTCATTTGTTTTAGGCCAAAAGCTCACGCACCTTTGCTGGAAAGGCTCTAGCTGAAACCAAAATTGCCACTGGCCCCCAAATATAGTCTTATAGTTTGAAGCCTCCGAAGCCGCTCAAAGCGGCATCGGAGGCTTTACTAAGGCGCATCCCAAAAAGTGTGAACCGGGTTGGGGATAGTTTGCGCGCTCTAACTCTTTTTATTTGAAGCATAATCTTACCGATCCTCGCTCCGCTCCGGTCGGATTATGCTCCAATGCCTGAGGCTATTATTTCTTGACCGCTTCGACGTCGATGTCGAGCTTGAAGTTCGGGCCCAGTCCAGATGAAGCCAGCTTCGGGAGGTTGAATTCAGTCGCATCGAATTCGCCCGTAGCCGAGAAGCCAGTCTTAATTGTATTCGCATCCCACGGTAGAGGAGCTTCTTCGTTCCAGATTACATCAAGCGTTACTGGCTTGGTGTTGCCCGCAATGGAAAGATCGCCTGTCACTTTGGCAGTCTTGTCGCCGGTCTTTTCAATTTTGGTGCTTTTGTACGTGATTTCCGGAAACTCTTCAGCGTTCAGGAAATCAGGGCTTTTGAGGTGCGTGTCGCGCTGCTCATGATTGGTGTCAATGCTTGCCGCATCGATTTTAAGGTCGATGGAGCTATTTGCAACGTCGTCCTTATCAAACGAAATCGTGCCGGATACCGCCTTGAACGTTCCATGTGCGTTAGCCCAGCCATTGTGATTGGTTTTGAAACTAACCCACGCATGCGTTGGATCAATATCATAGGCATCTGCGGCAAAGGCATTTCCGGTGATCATTAGTCCGATAACAGTTGCGGTTGTCGCAAGAAATTTCATTTGCAGTCTTCCTTCCTTGGTTGATTGTGTTAGCCAGCAAATTGCAAGCCGGCGATGATAATACCTGCAAGAGCCGGAACTGCCGCCAGCCCTCCCAAAAGCAGCGGTCGCAAGGCATAAGGAACAGCCAATGCGAGTGGCGCATACAAATAGGCAAATGACGCGGTCACAACGCTCGAAGCTGCTGTGATCAGAGCGGGAGCAGACGCTTTTGGTGCCAGAAGCGCCGTGACAAGCAGGCCCGTGAAAGCTACCCAGCTAAAAGCAATGGCAGCAATTCCTCGGAGCTGAAAAGCATCTGCATTTCCCCGTAAATAACGCAGATAATTAACAAGCAAATAGCCGCCTGAAAGGGCTGTCAGGGCGCCGTTGAACATGGACATTCCCATATAGCCGCCGAATATGGCAATCAGGGAACTTGCGAGCGACATGGCGAATACGGTTTGAAGAATGACATCCGCTATAGGCTTTGATTGCCTGTTGGATAATGCGCTGTGACGAAATACACCCGCGACAAATATCAGAACAAGTATTGAGACAACAGTCGCCTTATGGGTGTTGTTCATTAATATGGTGCTACCCATCCAATAGATCGGCAAGGCTGTTGCGATAAATAATGTAACACTGACAAAAATTGCGCTCTGCCGTGGAAACCTCCAAGCAAAGAATGCGAAGAAAAAGCTTCCCGCCAGCAATATGTATGGAAACTTATGCGCTGCTCTGACGGGCGGGAAAGCCGGAATGCCGTCAAGCAATAAAATCACCAGAAAGGCAAAAAACGGAAATAGGAAAGCACGTATTACATCGCGTGAAATATAATTTCCGGATGTGATAATTGAACCGATGATTCCTAATAGCAAAGGAAGTGCAACTACATTTATAACAACAGTTTGCAGCATTCTTTTCCATTTCAGAATTCAGAATTTCGGACAAATCTATACTTCATTTATTCTCTAACATGGATCGCGCTATCGTTCAGCATGACTTTTATGTGAACAGGCCGGACACAGTGTCTACAAATGGTGAACGGTTATCGTGACACTAACGACTAAAGTCAGCCCTGTTCGGGTTATCTATACAGCGTCGAGGAAGAATTTTTGTGGAGGGAAAACTACATCGTCGCGCATTTGTTCGTGGCGCAGAACATGCATCAAGCAAACTTTGTTTCCCTGCCGAAGAAAACTCTTATGTAGCCGATGGAGACAATATGTTTAAACCGGAGGCTACCGCAGTTTCAGACAGATTGCCACTACAAACGATCTTTTTCCAGTTCAGCTATTTAGAGCGCGCAGCAAAACGACCAATAAAACTGGCCGCAAACTATCCTTATGAACGAATGAAATATGGAGATACTTTTACAACAAAATCATTGTTCGGAAGGTTGTAAAACACCAGCCTACCTCATCTCGCGATCAATATCACGCCTTAGAACGATGGCCGTTGTGAGATCTTCTACCGTATCATGCACCGCAATAAGGTCGCGAACGCGATTAAGGCCGTCAATAGAACCGGTTTCCAGTTCAACAATAAGATCAAGCTGACCGCTCACAGATGATACGCGCCGCACTTCTGGATGACGCGCAAGTATGTCCAGCAATTCATGTGCCGGGGTGCGTCGCAAGTTGATCAGAAAGGTTGCGCGAATAACATTCGGGTCAATTTCACCAATGTCAGCGCGGTAGCCTCTGATGACACCACTTTTCTCAAGATTGGTGACGCGTTCGCTCGTAGCACTGCGGGACAATCCAATACGTCCGGCTAGCGTTTTGAGCGCTATGCGTGCCTCCTTGGACAAAATTGCCAGTATTTCGCGATCTTTTGCGTCAAGTTCCCGCATTACTTACCTATTCACATTGCCGGACATATGCCGGTCTATTCCGACAAAGTGCCGGTTGTCCCGACAGGATACTTGATGCCCGAAAATACATTGCATGCCAAGCTGCAGTTAAGAAATGCAACCTGGAAAACTGTGACTATGACCGATCTGTCCCATCCTGCTCCTCAGTTCTCTGCTGTCGACGCTGAAAAGCTCGCCAGGGAACTATTCGGCGTAACAGCCAGCGCATCCGCACTCGATAGCGAGCGCGATTGCAATTACCGGCTCAAGACTGAAACGGATGCCGGTTGGATTCTGAAAATCGTCAATGCCAGCGAACCAAAGGTCGAGAGCGAGTTTCAGACTGCACTATTACACCATCTCGCAAATGCGAATGCCAAGCTGACCGTGCCTTTCCTCAAACCAAGTCTTTCGGGCGATGTTCTCGCATCAACCGTTGCAATTGACGGTGAAAAGCATGCTTTGAGGCTGGTGGGCTGGCTTCCTGGTACACCACTTGCACAAGTGCCGAGAACATTTGACCTTATGCGCAATCTCGGTCGGTCACTTGGCGAGCTTGATTATGCCTTGCAGGGCTTCATTCATCCAGGCGCCTTGCGGGAACTTGATTGGGACTTAAGGCATGCGGGGCGTGCACGCACACGCTTGCATTTTGTGCGGGATGCCGGAAAAAAGGCGCTCCTTGAGCGTTTCATCACGCGATTTGAAAAATCAGTTGCACCGAAACTGCCGACCCTGCGTGCTCAGGTCATTCACAACGATGCCAATGACTGGAATGTTTTGGTCGATAAGAATGATAACGAGAAAATTGCGGGATTAATTGATTTTGGCGATGCAGTTCACACTGTTCTAATTGCCGAAGTCGCTATCGCTTGTGCTTATGCAGCACTCGACATGGATGATCCAATCGGTGCAGCAGCCGCACTTACGGCAGGTTTCCACGAAAAATACCCGCTTAAGTCAGCAGAAATCGACCTTCTGTTCGATCTCATTGCGATGCGTCTGGTGACCAGCGTGACGTTTTCTGCGTCACGTCACGATAAGACCGACGACAATCCGTATCTGGCCATCAGCGAAGCACCGGCTTGGCGTCTGCTGGAAAAAATGGATGCAATGAACCCCCGCTTTGCGACTGCTATTTTGCGTAAGGCATGTGGATTTGATGCCATTGACGGGGCTGGTGCCGTTCGAAAGTGGGTTGCAGAGAACAGTAAGTCATTTGCCCCGATGTTGCGGCCATCACCGGCCACAATGAACAAAGCAATCGTTCCTTATGGTGATGCAACCCATTTTATGACCGTTGCTTCTGCAGAGCAGCGCGCGACAGAAGCAACGCAATGGTGGGACGATTTCTGCTCAGCCAACAATATTGAACTGGGTATTGGTGCATGGGGTGAAGAACGCACCGTCTACACCGACAAGGCTTTTGAATCGCTCTTTATCGAGGGTCAGCGCCGTATCCATCACCTCGGCGTTGATTTGTTCATGCCTGCCGGAACGCCGCTTTACGCGCCATTGGCAGCAACAGTTATCAGTGTGGAAATCGAACACGAACCGCTTGGGTATGGCGGCCTCATCAAGCTTGAACACCGTCCTGAAGGATGCCCGCCTTTCGTTACCCTTTGGGGACATATGGCGCATGAAGCGCTGGAGCGGCTTAAGCCGGGTCAGGCACTTCAGGCTGGCGACCTGGTTGGTCATATGGGCGATATTCATGAAAATGGTGGGTGGACGCCACACCTGCATTTCGAAATGACCACCGACATTAATTTGACTGCTACCGAAATTCTCGGTGTCGGTGAGGCGGCATATCTTGATGTCTGGGCGGATCTGTTTCCCGATGTCGCTGCACTTGCTGGCATCCCGCCTGAAACATTCCATAAAGATGGATATACCCGCGCGGAAATTATTGAAAAGCGCAAAGTAATTTTGCTGCCAAACCTGACAATTTCCTATTCGGAACCGATCAAGTTTGTGCGTGGTGATGGCGCATGGCTTATTGACAATAATGGTCGTGCTTATCTCGATTGTTTCAACAATGTCTGCCATATCGGCCACGCTCATCCTGAAGTTGTTGAGGCAATCGCCCGACAGGCGGCTTTGCTGAATACCAATACGCGCTATTTGCACGATAATATCGTGAACTATGCGGAACGGCTGACGGCAACATTACCGGAAGGACTGACGGTCGCATCGTTTGCCTGCTCGGGGAGTGAGGCTAACAGCTTAGCATTGCGCATGGCGCGTACGCATACGGGCCGCAATGAGGCAATCATCCTTGACTGGGCTTATCACGGCACAACGCAGGAGCTGATTGATCTCAGCCCTTACAAATATAAGCGCAAAGGCGGCAAGGGTCGGCCTGATCATGTTTATGAAGGTATCATTCCTGATAGCTATCATGCGCCGGAAGATTGGCCCATCGAAGAACATGCCAAGCGCTTTGCTCAGAATATTGCTGAACACATCGACACAATGCGCGCTCAAGGTCGCTCTCCGGCATTTTTCCTTGCCGAGTCCATCCCAAGCGTCGCCGGACAGGTCTTTCTTCCAGAGGGTTATCTCAAAGAAGTTTACGCCATGGTGCGCGCTGCTGGCGGCGTCTGTATTGCAGATGAAGTACAGGTAGGCTTCGGCCGTGTTGGCAGCCATTGGTGGGCATTTGAAATGCAGGATGTCGTTCCTGACATTGTGACAATGGGTAAGCCAATTGGCAATGGCCACCCGATGTCGGCAGTCGTGACGACGCGTGAAGTGGCGGATAGCTTCAACAATGGCATGGAATATTTCAATACGTTCGGGGGCAATCCTGTATCATGTGCGGCCGGACTTGCAGTTCTTGATGTAATTGAGCGAGACAAGCTGCGAGAAAATGCGCTGGATGTGGGTAATTATCTGCTTGCTGGCTTTCGAGATATGCAGAAGCGTTACGATATTATCGGCGATGTTCGCGGTAGCGGCCTGTTTCTGGGTATCGAACTGGTTACAGATCGCAAGACCAGGGCACCGGCAACTGCATTGGCAAGGCTGATCAATGATGGTGCAAGACAGCGAGGCATTCTGATGGGGACTGAAGGACCACATGACAATGTGCTGAAGATGCGCCCCTCGATGGTTTTCAGCCGGGCAAATGCGGATCATCTTCTCGATGTTCTCAGTGACAGCTTTGCAGCAGCATTGAAGTAATTACCCTATAAATATCTCTGTTATCAGGCTGTGTTTTTGTTCGGTTCGTCGGGCAAAAATGCAGCCTTTTCTTTTGGGTATTTAGGCTAGCATGACCCGAGACAGCTCAACTTTATTCAACTCACAAATCTCCGACAATATGCCGGTTGATTCCGGCAATGTGTCGGGCTGGCAGACATATTGCTGGATGCTTGAATTCGGGGCCTGTGCGAAGCTCATCAATGAAGGTTGATGGCAAACCATAACCCTAGAACAAAAAGAAAATTCCAGAGGAAACAAAAATATGAATTCTAAGATCAAGAGTCTCATTGCCGTTGCGGCTGTTGCCATTGCCGCCAGTTTTTCGACAGCGCCCGTGCAGGCTGATGAGCTGGAAAAGCTCAAAGAATCTGGCGAAATGCGTATTGCGATGAGCGGTCAGTATCCGCCATTCAGCTTCACCAACGAACAGAATGAAGTCGTTGGTTTCGATGTGGCGATTGGTTCAGCTATTGCCGATAAGATTGGTGTTAAGCCCAAAATCGTAACGACACCTTTTGACGGTATCATCGCCGGTCTTCTGGCGAAAAAATATGATGCCGTTGTTGCCTCCATGACCATTACACCGGAACGCGAGAAGGCTGTCGATTTTGTTGGACCTTACTATCACGCGGGCCGCACGATCGTCGTCAAAGACAGCTCGCCTGTTCAGAAGCTTGAAGAGCTTAACGGCAAGACCGTTGGCGTGACAATGGGCGATTCCCATGAGAAGTGGGCCAAGGCACAAGGCGATCTGACCGTTCGCACCTATAAAGGCTTGCCTGAAATGCTGATCGACCTTGATGCAGGTCGTTTGGATGCGCTTGTTATGGACAGCATTCCGGTCATGATTGCCGTGAAGGAAACAGGCCAGAAAGTTCGTATTCTTGAAACGCCGAATATCGAAGGCGCACGTGAAGCCCTCGGCATTGCTATCCGCAAAAATAATCCTGAACTCAAAGCTGCAATGCAGAAGGCTCTCGACGAGATGCTTGCTGATGGCAGCTACGAAAAAATCTCAATGGAATGGATCGGCAGCGACATTCGCTGATTGATATCCAAACCGGCCCAGTTGGTCTGAAGGGTTGATCTGGGCCGGTTCATACGAGTTTTCGGAGTGGTTTTATGGATCTAGCGTTAATGCAGCGCGTCCTCCCGTTTTTTCTGGAGGCCGCGTGGGTCACGGTACAGATTTCTGTACTTGCTCTCTTGCTGGGTTTCGTGATCGCCGGCTGTCTGGTCGCGGCGCGCTTATCCAACAGCAGAATAATGCGCTTCATATCTGGCGCCTATGTCAGCGTTTTTCGCGGAACGCCCTGTCTGGTTCAGTTGTTTGTTCTTTATTTCGGCGGACCTCAAATTGGTCTTGAACTGGATCCATATGCAGCCGGTGTGATCGGTCTTGGCCTGAATATCGGTGCCTATATGGCAGAGTCCATTCGTGGTGCGATTGCAAGCGTTGATCGGGGACAGACAGAAGCCGCGCGTTCCATCGGCTTTGATCGTAATCGCACACTCCGATTGATTGTTATGCCCCAGGCTGCTCGTCTGATGATCCGTCCACTTGGCGTTAATGCTGTGGCGCTCGTCAAAGGATCAGCATTGGTTTCCACAATATCTGTGGTGGAGCTAACCTATACCGCGCAACGTTTTATCAGCTCGACTTATAAGCCTTTCGAAATCTTCGCTGTTGCCGCAGTCCTTTACATGATCATTGTCTATGTCGTCATTATGATTGTCGACCTGCTCGACAAACGTTTTGCGCCGCGTTGAGTGAGGATCAGATGCCAGTTCTCGACTTCACCATTGTACCTCCTTATGCCGAATTGCTTCTTACCGGATTGTGGTGGACGCTTGTTCTTGCGGTCTCATCCAGCATTTTAAGCTTTGCCTTCGGCGTTTTCTTTGCGCTTATTGTTCTTTATGCGCCATCCGTTCTGGCCTATCCGATACGCTTCTTCATGTGGCTGTTCATGGGAACGCCACTGCTTTTGCAGCTTTATCTTATCTATTATGGCCTGGTTCAGATCGGCGTCGATATTCCCGCGCTTTTTGCAGGCATTATCGGCCTGAGCCTTCACTTTGCAGTTTATAATGCTGACGTCATTCGCGCGGGCATTGTCTCTGTTGATCCGGGGCAGACCGAAGGCGCACGCTCTATTGGCCTGAGCCGCGTGCAGACTTTGCGTTACGTCGTCATTCCACAAGCTGTACGAAACACAATCGCGCCTATTGGCAACAATACGATTGTGCTTCTCAAAGACACGTCACTGGTTTCGATCATCGGAATTGCGGAACTGGTTCACAGTGCACAGATCGCCATCAGCGAAACTTATAGCCCGTTTGAATTTTATCTGACCGCCGCCGCACTTTATTACCTGGCTAATCTCGTGATGGAAGCAGGTTTACGCCGCATTGAAAGAAAAGTGGAGGTAACGCGATGAGCACTCTAAACCCTATGGTGGAAGTTAAAGGTGCCCGCAAAGCCTATGGTGCGCTTGAGGTCCTAAAAGGCATCGACCTTTCAGTATCACGTGGGCAGATCATTGCCATTATTGGTCCGAGTGGATCAGGCAAGAGTACGCTTCTGCGCTCAATCAATCATCTTGAGACCCTGAATGGCGGCGAGGTGTGGCTGGACGGGATACAGGTGAACCAGCCCCTCAAGGGGCAGGCCTTTGAAAAACATATCAATGCCGTGCGGCAGCAAATGGGTATGGTGTTCCAGCATTTTAATCTTTTCCCACATTTGACTGTGGTGGAAAATATCACGCTTGGGCCCATTAAACTCAAGGGAATGTCTAAGGTTGCTGCGCGTGAGTTGGCTAAGGAGCTTCTTTCCAAAGTTGGGCTCTCAGAAAAAGTCGATGTGTACCCTTCACGCCTTTCTGGTGGGCAAAAACAGCGTGTCGCGATTGCCCGTGCTTTGGCTATGCAGCCCAAGGTTATGCTGTTTGATGAAGCCACCTCTGCGCTGGATCCGGAACTTGTTGAAGAAGTCAATCTGGTCATGAAGCAACTTGCCGCTGAGCACATGACGATGCTGATTGTAACGCATGAAATGCGCTTTGCAGGCGAAGTTGCTGATAAGATTCTATTTATGGATGGCGGTGTCGTCGTGGAACAGGGAAGTCCAAAAGATATATTGGCGAACCCGCAGAATGATCGCACGCGTGCTTTTCTGAGGACATATCTTACGCCCTCAGCGCTAGTTTGATCCAATAAATCAATTCAGTAAGCATTGAACGCTTCGCGGAGATGTAACAAATTGTTTGTGCGCTGGCATCATGCCGGCGTTTGATATCGGCTGTTTGATACCCTCTCAAAAGCCAACGATCATTGCATGGGCGTTCCGATGGCGGCGTCACAAGAGTAATCCACGCGATTGTTGAAGCTGAAGACCGTCCGATCAATTTGTGCGTGATGGTTGATCAACTAAATGACTGCTCAAAGACGTGGATATGCGCTCCAATAACATCAAAGAAGATGGCAGAACGCAAAATAAGAGTGGGTATTTCACTCCAATCCAACCGCAACGATATCTTTTCGTTCTCTCCGTGGGTCAATCGCCAAGGCGACCTCGTTGGAGCAACTTAAACAGTATCAAGGCATCGCAATTCGTCACGATAAAAACGGAACATCAAAAATGCGCCAACACCGATATGTTGCGTATTCAGAATAGCAGCCGCATAGACCCGTGAGAAATGCCCCCATCTTGCAGCCGTCTTAAGATTGCTAGATGCGATACGGATCGATTTGCAAATCTGTATCGACGTTTGGTTACAGCGTGGCTGCATTCTCCATAAGTGAGTGATGAAAACGCGACCGGTTGCAACGGGAGGTTTTTAAGACACGCCCATTCGCGGCCAAAAAATAATTCATCCTATTGACGTCATGCTATTTTCATAATTATCAATAATAAATATTTTTATCTATAGTTTGATTCTGGTTGATAATAAGCACACCAAATCGTGTGAAAAATTCAGCTGAATGAAGGGAGTTATATCTGATGACGGGTGCAATACCTCTGATAGAGGCGAAAATTATCTATAATTTGCCATTTAATGATCTGTTGCATCGCGCCCAGAGCGTTCATCGTTCGCATTTCGATCCGAATGCCGTTCAAATGAGCAGGCTTCTATCTATTAAAACAGGCGGATGCGCGGAGGACTGTGGTTATTGCAGCCAGTCAGCACATTATCCGATAGGCCTGAAAGCGTCGAAGCTGATGGAAGTCGAGAAAGTCCTTACGCAGGCTCAGAAGGCCAAGGATGCAGGCGCAACGCGCTATTGCATGGGAGCAGCATGGCGCAGCCCAAAAGACCGCGACATGGAAACGCTGGTCGCGATGGTTGAGGGCGTAAAGGCGCTCGGAATGGAAACCTGCATGACGCTCGGAATGCTGACCGAAGGACAGGCAAGCGAGTTCGCCAAAGCTGGTCTGGATTATTACAACCACAACATCGACACCTCTGAACGTTTTTATCCGGAGATCATCACTACAAGGAGCTTTGAGGATCGGCTGGATACGCTCCAGACCGCTCGCTTGGCAGGTATCAAACTCTGTGCCGGCGGAATC
>Ga0213825_1002413_pt1 | contig 11922 bp, 16 predicted proteins | sample MC6MC0900MG_FD_179896 | JGI IMG/M metagenome (GOLD analysis project Ga0213825, IMG submission 179896) | Enriched soil aggregate microbial communities from Iowa State University, Ames, United States - MC6-MC0900-MG | ecosystem: Environmental > Terrestrial > Soil > Unclassified | place: USA: Iowa... | reverse complement strand
ATTGGAGCTGGCGACCGTATTTCCTGCAAACAATTATTAAAATGCGCAATGATCAAAATGGGGAAATATCCGAACTGTATCGCGATATCGAGACAGGAGAAATTACGCGAACGTTTTCCATTGCCATCAATGAACACGAATATTTATTCGTCGACCTTTCTTATGATTTTCTCTATGAGCATAATATATTTCGATAGAGTGATAAATGCTTATATACCATGGGTTGAGGGGTACAAAATTAGTTTGTACCCCAATAAGTATCCCAAACAATGTGGAAAAATATGATTTATTCGAATTTAATTAAAGCAAGAACTTCTGTTGCTTTTAATTCCTCATCTGCCAACGAATGAGCATATGCCTTCATTACCATTTCTGGAGTATCCCATATAATTTTGGCTACCGTGGTAACGGGAACACCTTCAGCAATTAAAATACTTACATAAGTGTGTCTCAGTACATGCGCTGAGAATCGTTCTATCTGTTGTTTATTTTTAAAAGCGTGAAACATTTGAACAATATAACCACTGCTGATTGGTTCCAAATTAGCAGTGATAAATACATAATCACTATCCAATAGTTTAGATCCATATAATTTTTTTGTTTCAATACACCATATCTTAAATTTGGTTAAATAAGAAGTCTTAGTTACTACAAAGGCAACTGAAAATGCTACTCGTTATGCCATAATCTTAACTTAGGCAACAACAGGAATGCGTAAAGGAGAACTAGCGGCTTTAACATGGAAAGATATTGATTTTGATATGAGGACAATATCTATCACGAAAACTTTATTTCAAAGCCTTGTTTTGATTTTTCTTTTCTTTTATTAGAAGCATCGTAAAACTTATAACGGCAAGCATATTTTTTCTTTTTATCAGTATCGATGTAACTATAGATACTGTCTTCTTTTGTTTTTGTCATTTTTTTCTAGCCATATCTATTCTCCTCTAAACACGGGCAGTTCGTGAATACATAGGCTTAAAGGACGAGGATGGCCGGGAGATATACGAAGGAGATGTGTAACTACACATTGACGATCGATGGCAACCATTGTAATGGGCATCAATTCCAAAGTTCGGATGTTGTGAAGTTTGAAGATGGAGCATTTTATCACGGTGAACACTTACTGTCAGATGTAATTGAATATGATGACACATTAATCTACCTTGGCAACATCTACGAAAACCCTCAACTAATGGGGGAAACAGCATGACACTTAAAGAGAAATTGCTTATGGAGTCGCGAGTTGCCATTGAAGATTATGCGCTTAGATTCGCCTGCAATGTAGAGCAAAAACTTACTGAAGAAGCTTGTGAAGGTAGAACAGAATATCTGGTATCGATTGCTAATGAACACAAGCATATTCTTACTTCACCACTTTTCTTATGCACTGTTAAAGATTTGTTGGATGGCGTGAAGGTGGAAGTGATACAAATATCCGCCAGTTCACTTATTCCGAGTTTAAAAAAGGATATTTTGCGAATGTGTTGGGGTGATTTAAGTGATTAACCGTGTAGTGCTTGTTGGCCGACTTACAAAGATCCAGTATTACGCTACACACCGAACGGCATTACATCATGTCGCTTCACAGTCGAAGTTAACCGTACATTCAAAGGGCAGAATGGAAAGCGCAAGGCATTGTTGAGTCCTTTGAATTACAGTCAAGGTTTGTGTTAATGCCAAAGTTCGAAAAGAAAGGAAATAAATATCGTGAGATAGGATACAGTGCAGATTTTACTGTTTTTTATTCAGATGGTCATACAGAAGTAGTTGACATCGGGATAGTTACGCAGCAATTTGATTTGAGAAAGAAGTTATTTGAATATTGTTATCCGCATGAATTAAAGCTTCTAACTTACTCAAAGATTGATGGTGGTTGGATAACTCATGATGAACTAAAAAAGGCTAGAAAAGCACGTAAAGAGGCTAAATTCGGGTGATGGAATGAACACAGTACGCAAGGAAGTTAAACAACGCAGAGCTAAGCTTGCTAATCAGCAGGACCACATAGCTTTTCTTAAATGCTAAGGGTGTCCGAAACGTAAGTCTTATGATCCTAGTAAGAAATGCAGAGGATGCAAGGTTTATAGAGAACTAAGGAGCATCGGGAAAGAGCTTGAGCAGATTAGTAATATGCGTAGGTGGATTAAGTAATGATTTGAGGGAGTAGGGATGGCATTGTATAAACATCTGGGGCGATGCTTGCCATCCCGAAACTAATATATGTAATGAATTAAATAATATATCCACTATGAATATGTTATTGAAAAAAGGGATAAAAGGGCCACTTGACCAGAGTGACCCTAAACCAACAAATCAAGAGGTGTCAAACTAAGAAACTAGCTTAACACTACTATATAATATGATTGGATAACTATGTTTGTATAGTTCATAGCCTTTAATGAGAAATAAAAAAAGTTATAACGGCGAGGTCGATATAGTGAGAAAAAAGTTGTGTTAGTGACACATAAATTTTTACCAAATATATCGAAATTATACTCAAAAATAAAAAAGAATCACTTAGGAAAGTGCTCAAAAGAGACTAGACACCCAAAAAATCGATTAATCCCAAATCGAAGGGATTGTCACTTTTGCAGTTCGTAAATAATCGAGTAATTGTCCAGTATGAACTGTTTCATGATAGGCAATTCTGAGTAACATATCACCTAAGTCTCTTATGTAACCAACATCTGAACGGTCAATTTTAATGTTTTTTAAATCTTGATTTGAAAACGATTTAACCGTTTCTATAAATTGATTTCTAAATGGTTCAGCAAACATAAGTTCAGCATCTACAGTGGAAAATGATCGCTTTTCAAATGGAGATTCAAATACAAGTAAGCTGCCTTTATTTTTAATAGCCTGGTGATAATAATATTCACTTTCTAGAACGTGTCTAATCATTTCAATGCAAGACATCGCTTTATCATCAGGTCTCCAATTTAATTTATCTTGGGGAATGGACGTCCAAAGCTTAAAAACCCTTTGATTAAAGAAAAACAACTAAAAAAGAGTCACACGACTGGTAGTCACCCTAAGTAATTTGGAGGCTGTGACGGTCAACCAACGTCACAACCTAAAAAGTGCGTGCGGTACACTCAATTATAAAGTGTGCAGATTTAAGTTACCTATACATTTATGGAAAAAAACCCCAGTTTACTGGGGAAACGGTTTGTCAGGTAAATAAAAATTATTTTTCTGGATAATCTACGTGTAATGGTGGTGGAACTAACCAACCTTTATTTTTATTAAGACGTAGTAGTTTAGCACCGATTAGAGCTTTTGCTGCATGGAATTGACCATACATTAATGCAATATCTTCTCTAGTTGATGTACCCATTGCCTGACTGCATGCTACTAATCCAGCAGCTAGGTCAGCACTAAGAGCTGCGCTTATTTCGGGATCATTAAACTTTGCACCTGCAGGAATATCTTCCAATCTTGCTACAGGTCGTTCAGGTGGTGCAGGAGGTAAACCAATACCATTTGTTTTAAGTATTTTTTCTAATTGTTTTACTTCATCTCTGGAAAGCTCAATTATATCTTCAATAATTTTTTTAAGTTCTTCATCACCTGCGTGATTATAGAACGTTTGATAGCCAGCAATCATGCCGTAGTCTGTCATTAACCCTGTCCAAACACTAAATACTTCACCATAGTGCAATGGTTCATCTTTTGGATTTCCACCAAGAATACCCATACTTACACATCCTTTTCTTATTTTTTGCTAAAGCATGGTTAGTATGGGTGAAATATTAAAAATAATTCATATGAAAAATAAGGTTACTGAACAATTTAAGGAAGGAAACTTTATAACTTAGCTTAGTCTGCTTCAAATCGAATAGCTTGAATATCTTGACAGTCTACGACAATTGTTGAACCAGGTTCTGTTTCTGGATCATTAAAGAATGCACAACAATTTTTTTGATCAAAGGTAATAAAAATAACATCTTCGATTACTTGACCACCAAATAAGAAAAGATCAACTTCAGTCTGAGTTTGTAAACGTTTTAATTGATTACAAACACAACCTTTACAGTGATTCGTATCTTTCTCATGATGGCTCTCTTTATCATCACAAGAATAGCACTTTTTCCGCATATTGTGTGTAGCCTTTCTGTTAATGCTCATTTTCAATCCTCCTTCCTAAAGTAATCTTGCCTTACATTATTAATTTATGGTTTGAAAATATAACTAGTTTGGCAATTGTCTAGTACGTATTGAGTTTGTTTTACAAAAATAGAAAATGGTTAATAGACCATTTTAATTTTTCATCAAAGTATCTCATAGGAATTTTGGTAAAGGAATTTTTCGTTGAATACGACTTGCATGATGAAGGAGCAATTGTTGAATTTACAGATGAAGATAGATATAAGGATAAGATACGGATGTCCACTGGACTGTTATGTATTAAAGAAACAATATGAGAAAATGTCAATTATAACATTCGGTGTGCCGATGGTGAGTAAAAAATCTATGCGATATTAACAAAAAAGCTGCAGCGTCGTCACACGCTACAGCTCGAATTGGTTTTACCCTTTTAGGTTAGTCAGTAAAAAGAATTAAACCACACCTTAGGAGGGCAAACCTATTTTTAAAGAGAGAGCATCTGTTATTACGCCAGACGCTTTATATTCAATGATTACAGACTATCTCTGAAGATATTGTTCAGTAAGCAAGTGAAAACACCGGTTATCAATTATCTGATACAAATGAATAAATCTGAAAAGAAAAAAGGAGCAAATCCTTCGTCAAAGGAAACTTACTCCTAACTATCTTTATAGAGTATATTATCTTTAAACAATTGGACTAAGCAATTTAAGGATAATAGAAGCATTTACGTTAGTTTGTGTACCACCTGCTAAAGTTTGAAGTATTACTGCTGCAGCGGAGGAATGATTTCTGAGTGTAAGTATACCTCCAGACGGTATAGCAATTATTGCCTGACCATTGTTTTGTTGAGTACCAGCCCCTGAACCATAAACTGTTTCTGGAATCGGTACACCATTTAAAAATAATGTGAATTGGTTAGGTTCAACACCTGATACGCTGAAAGTAACCTCGTAGATCCCTGGTCTTGTAACAAATATTTCAGAGGTTCCAGGAACATGCGTAATTCCCGGAGTAACAATACCTGTTGAATCAAAAATAATATCTGCTTCTACAGCTACAGTCTCAGGACCAAGATTATATATATAACCATATTCGCATAGACCATTACATGTAGTTGGTATTATAGGAGGAATAGCGCCAGCAATTCCACAGAGATCAATAGCTCTGAAGGGTCCCAATTGGCTTCCGCATAAGCAAGAACGTTTATTACAGTTACTACAGTTATCCATTTTTTCACCTCCATTTGTAGTATTTTATTCGCGTGAAATATTAAGTAGAGGGCCATTGGCTACAATCTAGTCATAATATCTACTTCAATATTGATAATTTGAAGAACATTAGGTTACTAAACACTTTGAGAAAAAACGTAGTAAATAAAATAGCCGCAGCGTTTGCAGACGCTACAGCTCGAATTGGTTTATGCTCTTTTAAGACAAACTAGTAAAAGAATTAAACCACAACTTAGGAGGGCAAACCTAATGGGCAAACAAGGGCAAATTAAAGTAACTAAAGAGAACTTACTTCAGTGGATTGAGAATTATCGATGGATGGTTGAAACCATTGAGGAAGCAAGACAGCCTGTTGCAAAGTGTGGTCAATTACATATCTAAAAACTAAAAGTTTACGTTTTGTTATTTTATCTCATTTAATTGTAGATATAGGGAATTTGAGTGTTCTAACTTTCTTAAATATATACTTACCACCTACAATGTAATAAATATTCTTTTGTTGTAAACATTCTACAGGGAAAGCGAATTTTGAAGATTAAATCTGTTTATTTCAAAATATGATCTTTAAGAAATGAACGCAATTGAGAAACAAAAGGAACATATGGAACAGATGTAACAAAAAGAACAAAAATTAAATTTAATAAAGTAGTATGGTAAGAAGAATGAATTGAAATAATGCCTGCCCATAAATTTTAATATTGAATTGGATTTCGTGGGTACTAGCCCCTCAAAAAGGTAGTACCCCAAAAGTGCCCCAGTTCATTTATTCTAAATACCATAAATGAAGGTTAATCAGAAACATACTTTTTATAAATTACTTAATCTACAACACAAGCAAAAATTAAAGAACCTGTAACACATAAAGTACATATGAGCATAATATATTTCGATAGAGTGAAATGCTTCGAACGTTTTACTCGGGCAAAAAGAATTCCTGTAAGGCATCAAGAGCAATTTCTTGATGCCTTTTGTGTTTTGTATAGGGCAAAATGTTCTAACCGATGAGAAAGACAATACATAATAATTAATAATCGAAAAGATTAACAAGATTTTTATAGATTACCCAAAGTTACGTCTATTGTGTAATAATCCTATGATAATTTTATAAAACATTCGTGGAGCACATATTAGTGAGAACTATTTGTGCTCTTTTGTGATTTATTAAACAATATTTACCTATTATTAAGGTATGATGATTTTAGTGAAAATCTACAAGGGGTGAAACGCATGGAATACAATGGTGCAGCAGCTTACGACGATGCAACGTTTTTCAAGGATTACTTAAGGAGAAGAAATCGTGTAGAAAGTCCGAACAATAGCATTGAAAAACCGATAATTTTAGAACTGATGCGTAATATAAATGGGAAAAAGGTGTTAGATTTAGGCTGTGGAGATGCTCAGTTTGGTGTGGAGCTTCTACAAAAAGGATGTATCCATTATGATGGTGTTGAAGGATCAGAAAATATGGTGAGAGAAGCTAACAAAAATCTTCAAACAACAACCGGACATGTCTATTTTTCTGCAATGGAAGAATGGGATTTCCCAACAGAAACATATGATATCGTTGTTTCACGATTAGCACTCCACTATTTAGCAGACTTACAAGGCATATTTTCATTTATTTATAACGCTTTAGTATCGAACGGGAAATTTATCTTTAGCGTGCAGCATCCTATTTTAACTTCCTCATGTAAAAGTGCAGTACCCTCAGTTGCTAAGACAAATTGGATTGTTGATGATTATTTCAATAGTGGTAAAAGAGTAGAACCTTGGATAAATAAAAATATTGTGAAGTACCATCGAACAGTAGAAGAGTATTTTCAGCTTTTAAAGCAAGCAGGATTTACAATTATAGATATCCGGGAAGGCATGCCGAAAAACAGCAATTTTAGCAGTGAAAGTGAATTTCAACGTAGAATGAGAATTCCGCTTTTTTTAATGTTTTTATGTGAAAAATAACAAAGGAGAAGTTAACCATGGATATTAAAACGTTTGGAAAAAAGGAAGTAGGAATAGATTACATATGGAGACCTGCTGTCTATTGTATCATGTTCAATCATCAGCAAGACAAAATTGCCCTTATTCAAACAGGCGATGGAAAGTATTTTCTTCCAGGTGGTCGGTTAGAAAATAATGAGACTCATGAGCAGTGTTTGAAAAGAGAGGCACTTGAAGAAATGGGAATGGCTATAACAGTCAGTCATTTTATAGGACGTGCAAGGAGATATTTTTATTCTACAAATGAATTTAAATATTACCTTGGGGATGGCTATTTTTACTTATGCGCTCAAGGCAAGCAAGTCGCCGCTCCATTAGAAGAAGGCCACTTTTTAAAATGGGTAGAACCGAAGGAAGCACAAGAAAAATTATTCCATGAACATCAAAGCTGGGCGATATATGAAGCATTAAGAAGCAAATAAAGGAGGTTACTAATGTTGCCCATAAAAAAAGCTTATGGCTATATATGCCGAAATAATGAAGGTATAATACAAGTGTTAGTTTTTCGACATTCCATGTTGGAAGCGGGCATACAGATTCCTAAAGGCACTGTAAAGCTGAAAGAAAGCCCTGTTCAGGCAGTTATAAGGGAAATGCAAGAAGAAACTGGATTGAACATTTTCAAAGTCGATAAGCTACTTGCAGAAGACTTTTGGGAAAATGATGATGGTATTATACATAATCGATTTTTTTACAAAATACAAGTAAGCAATACACTAGATAAATGGGATTATGCCCCAACAGGTGGAGGGGAAGAGACAGGGCTAATATTCCATTATTTTTGGATTTCATCAAAAGACGAGGTGGAACTAATTCGAGGCCACGGCGATTATTTACATTTAATTTTAAAGTAATTATTTTGGAACAAACGAGGAGAAAAACGAATGAAATTAAACTTCCACCATATGAATTTAGATGCGTTACCAAATATAGAAGAACCGATAGAAGCAATCACACACTTAAGCTTATTTGATAATGCATTCACAACAATTCCTGCTGCAATTTACAACATGGAAAACTTAAAAACGTTAAATATTTCGGTTAATAAAATTAGTCATATGCCGGCTGCTATAGCGAATTTAACGGAACTAGTTATGCTAGATGCAGGACATAATAACTTGACTGTTATTCCCCCTGAAATTGGCATGCTTTATAATATGGAGGATTATTTATATCTTCATAACAATAAGCTCCAATCCATCCCCCCTGAAATGGCTAAACTAGTCAAAGTTAAATATTTAAATCTTAGTGATAATCAATTAAGACAGTTACCAGATGAGCTTGGGCAATTAACGAAACTAGTAGAGCTTAGGATCATGAATAATCAATTAGCAGCATTGCCGACAACGATTAGTAGTTTACGTAATTTAAAAGAGTTGCATTTAAAAAATAATCAACTAACCGTACTTCCAGCAAATATAGGAGAATTAGCTTTACTGAGGGTGTTGGATTTGGAAGAAAATCAATTACAAGCAATCCCGTCTTCCATACAGCACTGTCTAAAATTAAGACGATTAAATGTAAGACATAATCAACTAACAACATTGCCAGAAGAGATTGGCCAATTAAAAAATTTATTAGAGATTGATTTACGCAGTAATCTTCTTACAGAATTGCCTAAATCTCTGTTGGATATAGAAGGATTAGAACGTTTAGATCTTCGATGGAATCACGAATTACAAAGACCAACGTGGTTAGGGGAATTGGAGGAAAGAGGCTGTATTGTTTATTTGTAAGGGAAAAGATGAAGAACTATTCGAGCTGATGCAAGTAAAGCAGAAAATCAGCTCGAATGGTATATCATTATTTAGTTACATAATAAAATTTGACGTAAAAACCTTTGCTTTTTAGCGATGCAGCGGTCAACTATAACCAATCCCGCATCTGCTATTAAGTCATCGATAGTTTCAATGGTCACAATGACTACTTTATCGGCAATTCGGCGAGCATGTTTGACAATATCAAATTGCTCTTCACGTGATGAATGTGTAAATAAATTATAAGGTAAATCGATAATGGCTACATCATAGTGTTCCATTACTTCTGAAATAGGGCCTAATGTGATATTTCCTTGTAACCCAAAATAAGCAATATTTTCCCGTGAGCCTTGGCAAACAAAATGATTTAAATCTCGCCCCTCAATCGTCATGCCCATCGACAGCGCTTCGATGATGACTGTGCCGATACCACAACATGGATCAATGGCACGAATATTTTGAGGTTGGGGAATGGCGATGTTTGCTACTGCGCGAGCAACTCTAGTACTAAGCGCAGTTGAATAGCTATGTGGTTTGTGTAAATGTTTACGCCAAATCGATTCACTTTTGCTATGTATCCCAAAGTACCATCTGTCATCTAATAAAATCAATCCAAAGACCACTTCAGGATAATCAAGCTCCGGTTCACCCTCAATAAGTAATCCTAATTCACGTTCTATCACTCGGCGTTTTGGCTGAGCAATTTTCTTCGTATTCCCAATATCAAACGTATTTAAACAAACTACTTTAAAAGTTTTCGCATCTACTATGAAATGTTTTACTAATTTCTTAAGATTGTCGAGACTATTTTCTTCATATAGCACTTCAAGTCGGTCTTCGATAAAAGGGCTACGGCTGGGCTCCACCTTCATATTACTTATAATAAAGTTTGCTTCGGTATCGAAGTTGAAAAAAGCACGCATCTCCATTCTACATAAATCGTATTCGTCCACATGGTGTACATATGTGTAAATATATTTCTTGCTCTGTTGTTCGTTACGCAATTGATTATCATCCTTTTCCATTCGTAATCGCTCTCTATGTTACAATTTATAATTTATTAAAAATGCGGTGTCCTACCAAAAAATAGACAACCAAATATATGGGTGGCTATATGCACTAATTTTCAAGTCTAACATACATCCGCTCATAATTGAAATTGACTAGGAAAAGGACCAACGTAAAATTTGCCTTGTGGTTGTGTATTAAATAGAAAAAGAGTCACTTCATAATCGAAGTGACCCTAAAACAGGAGAGTTTTTTGTAAGGCTATCTAAGTAGCTTTACACTACTATTTATATGCAGGTAATGCTATTAAAAAATAGCCAGTTGTCCGTGTAATAGATTAAAAGTTAAACATTTTTTTATAGAATAGTTACCGTCCAATTTTAATGGGATGCTTAACTAATTTTAGTGCCATTTACTACTGGTTGATCTGGTGTTAATAAAATAACATCGCCTTCTATTGGTACGCCGCCGATCACTAGAACTTCTGATTTAAAACCTGCTACTCGACGAGGAGGGAAATTAACAATCGCTACTACTTGTTTGCCTATGATTTCTTGTGGTGTATAGCGCTTTGTAATTTGGGCGGAAGATTGCTTCATTCCTAACGTTTCACCAAAATCAATATGCATTTTAATTGCTGGAACTCTCGCTTTCGGTAGTTCTTCTGCTTGAATAATGGTACCGATTCGAATATCAAGTGCTGTAAAATCTTCAATAGTCGCCATAATGAACACCTCTATTTCCTTTTTGTAAATGTTAACATAAAGAGTGCCAGGCACCAAAACAACCCAAAAAATTCATAATATTTTTAGTGCCAGGCACCGTTATTATATTTCGTTAGATTTCTAATTGACTTGTAAAAGTTGCTGTTTTATTATTAGTTAGAAATCTAACGATTAGCAAAATCTAATTGAAAAAGGTGATACGATGAAAGAAGTCAATTTCCAGTTTCAAATTCGAATGATTGGTCATCAAATGAAGCAGCGAGGAGACAAAAAGCTCGAATCGTATGATATTACAATTGAACAAGGCCATGCACTAGATTATTTGGTGACACATATGGAAGATGGCATAACGCAAAAACATATGGAGAACGTCTTTCAACGAAGAGGCTCGTCTATTTCAAGCATCGTAACGAATCTTGAGAAAAAAGGGTTGGTTGAACGAAAAGTCGATGTAACGGATGAACGTCGTAAAATAATTCGACCGCTCCCTAAAGGCATAGCGCTCGTTAAAGATTTTCAGTTGTTTTTTGAGGAGCTAGATGACGAAATGACAAAGGGCTTTTCCATAGAGGAAAAGGAACAACTAGTAGAATTGTTAAATCGCATTATCAAAAATTTAGATTAAGAAGGCTGATTAAGTCAGTTCTTCTGCTTATTTAGTTAGATATCTAACGAATTTTAAAGGAGAATTATACAATGGAAAACACTTATTATTTTGAGAAAGCACCAATTGCAAAAGCAGTGGCGCATTTCTCATTACCCATGATGCTCGGCATGTCTGTCAGTGTCATTTATACAATAGTAAATGCTTATTTTATCGGCTTACTACATGATTCTGTTATGATGACAGCCATTACCCTTACTATACCGATCCTTGCGGTATTAATGGCACTTGGCAACCTAATCGGTGTAGGAGGTGGTACATTTATTTCACGCCTGCTTGGAGAAAAAAAGCTTAAACAAATTAAAGAAGTATCATCTTTTTCCTTTTACTCCTCCATTGGATTGGGCATTATTGCGATGCTAGTCGGCCTAATTGCAATGAATAGTATTGCTTCAGGACTTGGAGCTAGTGCAGCTGCGTTCGATTAC
>Ga0213825_1002410_pt1 | contig 11932 bp, 10 predicted proteins | sample MC6MC0900MG_FD_179896 | JGI IMG/M metagenome (GOLD analysis project Ga0213825, IMG submission 179896) | Enriched soil aggregate microbial communities from Iowa State University, Ames, United States - MC6-MC0900-MG | ecosystem: Environmental > Terrestrial > Soil > Unclassified | place: USA: Iowa... | reverse complement strand
CAACAAAGGCTGAACCATCAGGGGCGGTGCCGGAAATGCGCCGCCTTCTCTGAACGCTTGGCTTCGTAGCCTTCGTAGTCACATTGAAACAGCTCGCTTCCTCCCGTGCTTCGCGCAAAACAGGGAAGTCATTATCTGGAAAAATTTTGGCTTCCCCCGTAAACGTTAGCCAAAACCGAATCAACAGATAACCACTATCTAGAAAACCGCGCAACATTAAGTGGAAAACCTGGTTCCTTTAAGTCAAAAAGCACGCAGATGAGCGGGGAAAAAACAGGCACAAAAAAACCCGCACAAGGCGGGTTTCTCTGTGGAGTCAGCAAGCGAGAAATAACCCGCTGGCAATCTGTATGGTGCCGGAGACAGACGGACGGTTGTTGGCCGTAAGGGCCCGGTTTTCGTGGGGCTGGAATTTGGTGGATTTTTTGATGTACCTCATAGGGTATCTATAAAGAAATCAGCTATTTATGGCTTTCTGTGGAATCGAATCGGGAATTTTTTTGGCTTTAATGAAAGCTACGCCACAGGCTTTAAATGCTAGGTGGCAAACGGCAGAAAATGCCCCAAAGCTGCCAGTCACTATCGGATGCTTTGAGCCGGTAGCGGTCGGAAGCCTTGATTAAGTCGGTCAAACTAGCGCTTTCGTACTAGTTTGGACGCAGGGCAAAGGTATACCAAAGTAGCTGCTAAGCGACTCGCTGCGAGCCGAGCGAAGGGAAAGAGCAAGTCCACCGCCTGAAAGCTATAGTATTGGATGACCAGCTAGATGGACGCGCGATGACATGGGCCCAAGATCAAATAGGAAACCTTGGTACGAAATTCTCAGTACACTGTCGCCACTTATCATAGGTGTAGTGGTAACAGGTGGTGCTTCCTACTTTGGCTTGCAAATCAACAAAGACAATAATGAGAAGCAAATTGCGCTGAATACGCAAAACGTACAGCAACAAATGCAGATCAATCAGATTTCCATGCTGGAAAAATTTCGACCTTACCTTTTATCCAATGATGCATCGGAAAGGGAGTTTGCGTACGCATCCTTTTCACTCCTTGGTCAGGAAGAACTGGCATTGCGTATTATGAAAATAAAAGGTGATGTTGCAGGGAAGCCAGTAGCGCAAGAAATTCTTCAAACTGGTACCCCTGCTGCTAGAAAGGCAGCGGCAACAACGCTTGAGGCAATCACCCCCAAGATTTCAATACATTTTGCCCAGGACTGGCAGAAATCCCGGGCAAAAAATCTTGCTTCAAGCCTAAAGGACTATGGGTTTAATGTACCTGGTATAGAGATCGTTTCCGGTAGCGCAACCAGCCCTAAGATAACCAATGTCCGTTACTTCAACGATACAGACAAAGATACAGCAGAGAGTATTGCTGCGATGCTCAGAAAGGAAGGTTTTGAAGATGCGAAAACTTATAGAGTCGCTCAGTTTTCAAACAAACCGGGTAGTCTTGAGGTCTGGTTTTCTCCTGACAAGCCCAAACCAGAAAACCAGGACGAAACCCGAAAGCCTCTAGCCCCCCCTCCTTGATGCGCCACCACCTCTTCCCATTAGCTGATAAACATCAAACGATGGTCGTTGGACTTACTACGGCGGTCAAAAAGCGCATCACGCTGCTGCGAAACGTAGACGGGACATTAACGCTGGAACCCCGCTAGGGCGACCGTGTCCTCGGCCCCCACTACTCGGTGGTGACTTGGACACCCCAGCCCACGCCAGGCGGCAGTTAAGTTGGCGGAATTACCATCGATTGGGCAAAAGAAAAGGCGACCATCTCAGGGTCGCCTTCGGATGTGACTGAGGCTGTAGTCGCAGCGACTCTTTAGTTTCCGGATCAACGATCCATCCGTTCAGAACTCAGTCGAATCATCGGTCGTGTGGTGGGGCCAATGACTGGCAAGCCATTCCCGAAAATGCGCGCTTGCAGTCCTCGGAGAAAATTGTCGAATATTTTCCCTGAACAATCAAATCACCTGTTTTCGGCAAATTGCTTCAACAGGCGACTGAAATCGTCGCAATCTTCCAGCCACAAATAGGCCTGCATCGCTGCAAGCCTTGACGTGTGGTGCGGAGACTGCCGGCCGGTAGTGAGCTTTAAACCCCAGTTTTCCGAGCACTGGGATTTGATGGACTTTAGCTGTACCTCTTAGACTATCCAACGTCAGATCAGTCACTCGTGGCATTCGCTGGAACCGAATCGGTAATTTGGTCGGGCGCTTTGGTTTCGACAACTGACAGTTACCACGAAATGAGCCTTGCTGGGGCGTTGATGAAACTGAATCCCGCTGGCACTGTACTGACAGAAGTAAAAACTATTGCCGCCTGGGAAATTAACATACTTGGGGTTTCATTTGGAACACAGAGCTAGGCGGAATATTCAGGAGTACAGTCTTGGATAGGACAATCGGCTTGGATTATAGAGAGCAGAGGGCGAGAGGTGATGGGGGAACACGCCAGACCGTGGGCACATCAAGAAAATGACCAAGCCAACCGAGCAAGCCTTAAGCTGACCACACGCACCATTCACCTTCTCATCACCGAAATTTAGCATACGGCGAAAAACGCTCAACAAAAACTGTACGAGCCGTTATGATGTAGAAATCAGCTCCGCCTATGCTACTAACCTCGGACGCGTAGACACAAACCTGAAAATAAATATGAGCAATACTATGATATCTAAACTACCAACAAAGATACTGGCACTGTTAGTCCTCTTACTTGCAATCACCGTTGCTGCCTACGCATTCTTCAGCATATCTGACCCTGTATCATATTTTATATCAGCCATTTTTTTCTTCGTGGGAATAATAGCGTCCTATCAAATAGCAGCCAGTGCTGGATTCGATGCAGCTCTGGCTCATTTCAGAGAGGTCATTATTGGGTCAACCCATGTGGGGTTAACATCCATTAAGAAACTATCTGACACCCCACCCGAAAGGCTTGCGAGAAAAACTAAGAGCAGCTTCAGATTCTTAGGGATATCAGGGGAAAAATTCCTTAAAGAAACTTTAGAAAAAGTTGAATTTTTCCGAAGAAACAAAAACCCTAAGCTTGTTAAAATAATGCTAATGGATCCGTTCAGCGATGAAATTGATCGACTTAGCAGCAACAAAAAGAACCAAGTAGAGTTTAGAAACAAAATCATCTCCACCATTTGCACCTTGCAGAAACTAAGAGAAGACGGCTATCACTTCGAAGTTCGCCTATACCCAAAGAGACCACCTCTTCGCCTTCTTATTATTGATGATAACACAACAGCACTTTCCGTGTATGAAGCAGACTCATCAGGCTGGAAAAATGCCCAACTACTTTTTGAAGGAAAGGACAATGATGATTCTTTAGCCCCTTATTTCGTTGAGACCTTCGACGATTTATGGGAGCGCGGACTTAGTGTAAGCCTAGACCAAAGAAGCATTGCCCTAAAATACTTTTCTGTATCAGACCGTACACAAACAAAAGTAGAACTCGGAATGGTTCACGGCCGTTTTCAACCTTTCCACCACGAACACTTTGAATATGTACTGCATGGAATCAGCTCTTCTAAAAAATGCCTTATAGGAATTACTCAACCTAACATAAAATGCGTCAGCGAATGTGAAATACTGCCGCACCGAGGAACCTCAGAAGGCAATCCGTACACCTTTGAAGATAGAAAGAGAATGATTACCCTATCCCTCGAACGCTGGGGAATAACCCCTGACAGCTATGAAGTAATTCCATTTGAAATAGACAATCCAAATGTAAGCCTTCCAGCACTTAAGTCCTCGTACAGACAAGAAATTACTCATTTTATGAGAATTTTTAGCGACTGGGAAATCCATAAGAGAAACTTGATTGAGTCCCATGACATGAAAGTAATCGCGTTCGACACAAAATTAAGCGATTTCATGACAAAAAACGTGACCGGCACATTAGTCCGAGAATTAATTTCTTCCAAACGCAACTGGAAAGACTTCGTGCCTTTCGGAACAAAGCAAGTCATCAGCGCAATCGAAAAGAGGCTATCCTAAAAATGCTACTTTCCGACGAAAATATTATTAAGCTTATTTCGAATGGCGAGCTTAAAATCACAAACTGCAAAGAACAAGAAATAAAGTCCGCCTCCATATGCCTGCACCTATCAAGCAGAGTTTTAATTCCCATTAAATGCGATAGCGAAATTGATATTAGGCATGAAAACACTTACCCTAAATACTCAACTTTAGAACTTGATTCGCACAAAGGCTTTTTAATAAACCCTGGCGACTTCTTTTTAGCTGCGACAATCGAAACAATAACCTTACCCTACAGCGTTGCCGGTTTACTATCTAACATCTCAGGCTTGGCTCGACTAGGACTAAATACAATACTTTCAAACTACATATCACCGGGGTATGGGGAAGAAACGCCAAAATCTATAACATTAGAAATTCATAACATTTCGAACACACAAATAAGAGTTTTCCCAGGCATGAGAATTTGTCACTTATTACTCATTCAACTTCTAAAAAACACCAAGACTGGATACGACATTCAGCACCCGGGAAAATATGTAGGGAGCGCCCCCCAAGGATCCGAGTACTTTAAAAACACAGGATTATCATAAAGCCAATCATTACAACCCTGCATCGTGGTTAGGTGACACGAATTTCCGAATACAACTATGTGACATTGCATCCACGCATAAATCTATCCGTTATATTCCCTGACACTTAAGCCAGGGAACTATAAAACATTCTTACATTCATCATAAGTACAACTTAAATTGTCAGACCACTTCTACAGATACATCCTTCCTCTTGACAAACTTACCGATTGGCAATAGCTTCATTCCTAGACCAAGAGCAAGCGAGACAAATACCCCCTCTTCCTCAGGCGAAACCGCAATTAGTAAGCCTCCACTAGTTTGCGGATCACACAGCAGATCCCTTTGCTCATCATCAATCGTATTGACCTTGCTCTTATAACTAGCAAAATTGCGCAAAGTCCCTACTGGCATACAGCCCTCGGCCAAATAGTGGCTTACACCTTGCAGTCGTGGAACATCATCATAGTTTAATCTGGCGGTAATGCCTGCACCATCAGCCATTTCAATCAAATGACCAAGTAGCCCGAACCCAGAAACGTCCGTCATTGCAGTTACCCCGTCCAGCTTACCAAATTGGCTCCCCCCTTTGTTAAGCTCGCACATCAAATCACGGGCTACACCTATGTCCTCAACTCTCAGCTGGGAGATCTTTTCTGCGGTAGTTAGAATGCCGACCCCAAGAGGTTTTGTGAGATAAATAACATCATTAACTCGAGCCGTATTATTTCTCTTTAATCCTTTTTTGCTTACCACCCCCGTTACCGCTAAGCCGAAAATAGGCTCTAACGAATCAATTGAGTGCCCCCCGGCTAACGGAATCCCTGCAGACTCACATGCAGTCCGCCCCCCACGAATTACTTCCCGTGCGACTTCTAGAGGCAGGAGGCTAACAGGCCATCCGAGAATTGCTACTGCCATCAAAGGATCAGCCCCCATTGCATAAATATCACTAAGCGCGTTAGCTGCAGAAATCCTCCCAAAATCGAATGGGTCGTCAATAATTGGAGTGAAAAAATCTGTTGTCGAAACGAGACCGCGCTCCTCATCTATCTCATAAACTGCTGCGTCATCACGGAAAGCTCCATTAACCCACAAGAAAGGATCTGACGATGGAGTGTCGCTATCCGCAAGAATTACATTAAGCTCCTCGGGTGGAATTTTACAGCCACAACCAGCACCACGACTATATTGAGTCAGACGGATATCTTTTTGCATACTACCACCCCATGGTAAATCATATAACACAATGATACTCACTAAACCTTTAGTGCGAAACACAAGCCATAAATTACACCCCTGTATAAGATTTCTAACTGAGTTACTTTGACAAGGACGTCTGCCCCAGATTATACCCGGCCAGGCGACGAAGCGGTGCATCAACCGTAATAATGAAAAGATCAAAGCCATTTAGTGGTCAGTTCAATTCCCAGACGTTCAGCACGATGGCCTGACCGGTTGAGATAAGATCCTAAATCGTCTGTTCCATCCAAGGTGATGCCGAAGCACCAGCACGGCCGAATTTGGTGCTGTCTTGTCGCGGGATGCCTGACTGTCAGTCAGGTGCAGTCCATTCCGCGGTCTGCAGAGCCATCATCTGCATGGCTGTTACCAATGAAATCGACGCTTGTCACGCCGATTGTTGAGAGGGTGGAGTGCCGCAAACCCATGTGCGATCGGGGCTGTAACAGTCTTAGAAACGCCAGTTGAGTTGCCCTCGCTTTCGTAGACACCTTCAATCCTTAAATGGACGCTCTCTAAGCCGCTGCATGGCCGTCCGTTTTCGGCCGACAACTGCCTTCCACGAACGGCAACTACGGGTCGATTGCAGCTGCTCACGACTGACCGCTATCGACCCAGAGCACCCTATCAGAGCGAACCATAAGCAGCTTGATAGTTTAACTACTCGCAATGTGCTGAATGATCTCTGGAATGTCGCTGTAATTCTCATACCAAACGATTGTGACACCTAACTCCTTCATCAATTCTTCATTAAGGATATGGTGCTGTTCTAAAAATTTTTCAGCTGAGTTCATATTTTGTACCACTTGATTTCGTTTTGCTTTCGATCCATCAAAGCAGAATTCATTTGCCGTCAAGCGTTTCATAAAGGCAAAGTGCTTGCTGTTTTCCAAGTTTTTCGAAGAAATATCAAGAAGCCTTCTCAAATTCGGATCCGTCATTGACAGCCCGATCATCAGGCAATTGTTTTCTCTGAAAGTATTAAGCTGAACCAGATTTGACCAGTGGTACGGCTCCGAATAAATACGATGATAACCCTCCTCAGAAAACACTAGGGTGGAGTCATCTAAGTCCCGGTAGCTCGATTGATCCTCAGGTAAAAACCCATGCACATGATAGACCGGGAGATCATCCGGATCGTAACTTTCGCCCTCTGTATAAATAGACCTGAACTAAATTAAGGATTCTGCAAGCTGTCTTTCAAGCAAGTCGTCAAAATTATAGGTAACTACCGACCTTATCTTGGCACCAGTACGCCTCGGCAAACACATTGACGCCAAAGATTGAATTAACGGAGAATCAATCTGGAATTCTGCATTTCTTAGCTTATATAGACTTTCCGTGACGGCGCTAATAAAGCCTTTTGTATCTCCCACATTATTTGATAGGCCTCTACGCAAATAGCGTGCTGCCATGAGTGCGGATGGCTCATTGATAGAGTTTAGCCTGCCAACGAGCACTTTAATGTCGTCGTCGGAAATCGCGCTATCACCATCAAACTTATGCGTCATGTACCTTACAAACAGCGAGTTCAGCAATGTGTTCCAGTCCGGCATTCCCGCACTACTAGAAACACCAGCACCAAGTATCAGTGAGAAGTGGCCTCTCTTATAACAGCTCGATATTTGTTCAACGATACTAGTACGTTCAAGCTTCCAGTCAGAAGGCTGACTTTTTAGAGCATCATCTAGCCTTAAGGAAAATATATTTCTTGAAATCTCCTCGGCTAGCGGAATGTTCTTCTCTATAATTATATTAAGCTCCGCCGGACCCCAAATATATACTTTAAAAGGCCAACTTTCTGAGCGTAGTATTTCCCCGTATCTTTCGACAAAGCGTGCGGGAATAGGTTTTGCTGAAATTATAATTAAGTGCTTTACATTTAGTGCAGCTTCGCCATGCTCTGCAAATCGAAAAAGTCGCTCGATATATTTTCTGAAATGTACATTATCTAGATTGAACTTAACTTCAATCAGTGTTGGCCCATCAAAATAATCGAATCCTTCAGGTGCGAATGCATCACCAAAATCTATTAATTTTTTTCTGTCAAGATATTCGTAAGGCTTACCTTGATCTTCAACATGTTTTTTTAGCAAATGCTGAACTAATGTCTCAAATGAATAGTAGCTCTTAGGCCCACCTTCATCGATCATTGATATATATTTTTCCACCAACATTCTGGTTGAATCCTAATAAGGCTAACTATCTAGTTAGTCGAGAGTTGGTGATAGATCGCCAGCATCCTATCTACTCGACAATTTTCCAAATGGAGCAAAGCGGTACAAGCGCGTGAAAGTGCAACTTTTCTGTTCCTTGTTTTCGTGAATCATTACGCAATCTTAGGTAAGTTGTCCATAGCCTGTGTCCCGCCGACTTCTGCCTCATTTGAAAGGCAGCTACTGGCCGATAGCTGTCTGTAGCAAAGGGCGGCTATGAGTCGATTTCTGCCAGTCCAGCCTAGCAAAAGCAGAGCCTCGCTCAGAGGTTTAACACCCATGTTTTTTGTAAACGACGAGCGAGCAGCCGCACAGTCAGCAGATAGTAATACCGCGTCGCCTCACTGCGTCGATTTAGGCGATGCTCCAATCCACATGCTTTTTCTGCCAAGCCCAAGGCATCTGTCGCTGCCAACGCTCTAAGATTTCTGCTTGAATGACTCTCGTCTGCCGCAAATGGCGTTGTTGTGTGGAGTGCGATCCGGTCAGCACCGCAGCCAAGAACAGCTCCATAACGAATGCCTTATTCATCTGCGACCTCCTACGTAGGCAGCGACAACGTCGATCCGACCGTGCCCCAGCTCATAGCTGATTTGCCGTCTGGCTTTACGATCAAGGTTTCTATCTGCCAAGGAGCATTGGCCACTGTTGATAGGTGCGCGATGGTGGGTGATTTGCTCATAGCGTTCACATGCGTACGCCGCTCGTAGCTCATGGAAGCCTTTGAGGTTCTGTGCGTGCAGGATGTCCCGTGCCGGGCGGACGATGTCCTGCAGAACGTCAAAGTAGCTTTCGTGTAGCGCTATCAGGTTACGGCTGCCCACAGGCGACACCTGCCGTGCAAACCCAAGCGCACCTCGAATATGGTCGTCCACCGCAATCCAACGCGGTGCCGAAGCGCCGGAGCGACCGCCTTTGGTGCCATCCTGGATGTTGATCCTGCCTAGGTCGTTAGCCTCACGGCTTAGCCGTGGCAGGTCCGCCAAGATGGTCTCACGTAGGCGCATGCCGGTGGCTCGCGCCAACAATACGATCGCGGCGGCCCGTCTCTGGTCACGGCTGCAAAGCGCATCGACGAAGTGCTTAACCTGTTTTTGATCCTGGCCCTGCGGGATCGCGTGACGAACTCCGCTGCGCTGCATACTCAACGCCTTGCTCGGACTGGGCAGTTTCACGCACTGATCACCGCGAAGCGCCGCCATGGTCCTGTTAACGCTGGATAGGCGGTTTTGTGCGGTACTGACAGCAAGGTCGCCGCACCTAACCACGTCGCGCAGATACGCCGCATAGTCCGCCAGTACCTTCCGATCAATCTGCCGCGCATCATTGATACCCGGCCCCTGTTCTGAGCGGCACCACTTCACGAATGCCTGCCACCGGTCACAGTGTGCCTTCACCGTGCCGTAGTGGCCGTCGCCGAACATGTCTTTCAACGCTTGCGGCCCTGCATAGCTCAGTTGCCTGCCGTAGCCGAAATTGCGGCCATTGCGCCTACCCACCAATGCCATGTCGGTCACCTCATCTTCCGTTCTCCCGTCCTCGCCCCACGTCATCCCGCCAAGAATGCTGAGTGTTATCAGGGATCAAGGCCCCTGCGACCTGCGGGGAATGTCCACTACGCGGGACTGGCGGCTCCTTACGACCGGGAGCAAGGGCATCTCATGATCTGGCCTCCTGAACACCGTTACCGCTGGGCGGGTGGAAGCAGTGCTGGCTGACTAAACCAGCGGCTGAAGATCCTGAGCTGGGTGAACGCAGCAATTCGATGACTGGGGCATGCCTGACTGTCAGTCAGGTGCAGTCCATTCCTTGGTCTGCGGCACCATCATCTACATGGCTGTTGCTGGTGACATCGGCGTTTGTCACGCCGATTGTCACGAAGGGGAATGCCGCAAAGCCATGGGCGATCAGGGCTGCAGCATTGGTAGAAGTGCCCGTCTCTTTCCAGGAGAAAGAGACGGGCACAGGTTGGCGCAAGATTCGGCCAAGCGGATAGGTTGCTGCAGGGCAGCACAGTACGGTGTTGCTGGCGCACGAGGGCCATGAGATTAGAGAGCATCCATCACCGGGGAGGTGACCGGGCGAGCTGCCGGATGCGAATCGCCCTTGGGGAGAACCACCGCGGGAGCGGCGTGACCTTTATGGTTCGGGCCACCTGGGGTGCTGTCATCGACAGCGCTTGCACAGCCAGTTCTACGCCTGTGGATAAACCCGGTCAAGGATCGGAGTTCAGCGTTATTGGGGACGTGAAAAGCGTTTATCCATTGGTGGAATTCCGTGGTAAATCCCGGACAACGTCGTGGCTTTTAGCTTTTCAAAGTGAGGTCCATCCAAACAGGGCGGCTTTGCAGCCCTGTTTGGATGGACCCGCGTGAAAGAGCAGCCAGCGCCGATCTTTCAGGCTCACCCGCGATTGAATACGCCATGGCCATTTGGCAAGGCGGTGACGTTGTCACCTACCGGATGGGCAAACTCATGCGGAGTAACATGGCCCAATCTGTTGGCATCGATGTAGTTACTCCACCACGCCATGATCAACCGACGCTGCTCCAGAAACTGGGCCTTGTGGATGTACGCAGCGCGCACGCGGTTACGCTCCTGATGGCTCATCTGCCGCTCAATCGCCGCGTCCGTCCATAGCCCTGACTCGAGCAAGGCACTACAAGCCATGGTCCGGAAACCATGCCCGCACACGTCCTTGGTCGTGTCGTAGCCCATATTGCGCAGCACCTGGTTAACCGTATTCTCCGACAAGGGTTTCCAGTACCTGTGGTCACCGGGCAACACCAGTTCAGAGAAGCGATTCAAGCTGCGCAGCCGTTCAAGGATCTCGATAACTTGAGGCGACAGCGGCACTATCTGAATGTCCCCACTCATCTTGATCCCGCGCGTGGAATAGCGGACGCCTTCAATCGGCTTGCGGGTATCGGGGATCTCCCACATCGCACGTTGCAAGTCGAATTCATCCCACCGGGCGAAGCGCAGTTCGCTGGAGCGCACAAACACATGCAGCACTGCAAGTCGGGTCAGCTCGCGACCGGTGTAGTTGTCGATTCGGCTCAGCAGTTCAGGAAGGCGGTTCAGCGAGAGTGCAGGACGGTGCACGGTGCGCGGCGCTTGAATCGAGCCGGCCAAATCGAGCGCCGGATTTTGAGTAATCTGCCGCGCCCGCTTCGCACCTCGCATGATCGTTGATAGATAGTTCTGTACACGCAGCGCTACATCCATGGTGCCGCGATCCTTGATCCGCTGGGTGACCTCAAGCAGATCGTGGGTGTCGAGTTCAGCGATAGGCCGCTTGCCAATCAGTGGAAACACATGGGTGCGCAACCTGCTCAGCACCGTCTTGGCGTGGCCCTCGGTCTAGCGCCGGGACATTTCGACGTGCCACTCCAGGGCAACGGTTTCAAAGAGAAGGCTCGCCCGCTGGGCTGCGATCTTGGCCTTCTGCTTTTCTTCCATCGGATCAAGGTTGTCGAGCAACAGTGCCTTGGCATCATCACGCTTGGTCCGTGCGACAGCCAACGAAACGATGGGGTACTTGCCGATGATCAGCGTGCCTTCCTTGCCGCTGGGTTTGAAATACCGCAGCCGCCAAGTCTTCGAGCCACTGGGCGGAACGTACAGGTACATACCCCCGCCGTCGAACAGTTTGTAAGCACGATCACGCGGTTTGGCCGTACGGCATTTGAGGTCGCTGAGCGGAGTGGCTAGGCGTGGCATAGGGGTACGTTCTTCATCCAGGAAAGACGCTGTACCCCAGAAATACCCCCGGTTATTGGGGATTTAGTTGGTTCCCGACGGAGTGTCGTGGAAACGAAAAACCGGCCAGAAGGCCGGTTTAGAGGGCTTCCAAAGCATTCAGCGGAATGCAGTGGAGCTGGATGTGGTGCCGGAGACAGGAATCG
>Ga0213825_1002404_pt1 | contig 11938 bp, 2 predicted proteins | sample MC6MC0900MG_FD_179896 | JGI IMG/M metagenome (GOLD analysis project Ga0213825, IMG submission 179896) | Enriched soil aggregate microbial communities from Iowa State University, Ames, United States - MC6-MC0900-MG | ecosystem: Environmental > Terrestrial > Soil > Unclassified | place: USA: Iowa... | reverse complement strand
GATATCTGCAGGCTCTTTTTCTTCGGCAAATCCTTTCTCCACAAAGCTCCAGATTTTTTTGAGTTCCTCCGGATACTCTCCTGACTTCATGCCGTAATACATATAGATTCCGATCCTGGCTCTGCAGCCCTTATCAAACAAGGATGGATCTGCACTGGCGTAGAGCTCCTTCAGCTGATCCTCAGAAGGCTTCAGTTTTTCCTCTATGAGTTTTCCCTTCAGTTCATCTCTCACTTCCATCTGTGTTCTGGAGATATATTCCATCAACCCATACTGACTGGGGCCGTAAGAAATACCTTGGGAAGACTGCCGTTTTTTATTTTCTTCCCCTAGAGATCTTTTTATATCGTTCAACGTGATATCCGCAGGGATCCCATATTGGGAAGCTTTTAACCGTTCCACTGTATCTCGGACAAGACGTTTTGCTGCCTTTTGTTTTAATACCTCCCCAGGAACCTCGCCCTGGATATTCGTCTCCCAAAATCCGCTTTCATTAGGGTCCAGCTGATATTTATTGTAAAAATAGGACGTAACTTCGGCCCGGCAGTCATTTTCATAAAGCGCCAGATGGTCCTGAGTAATGGTGTAACTTCCAATTTTCAGCACTTTATGGGAAGGGCCTTTCAGCCACCAGAACCCTGCTATGAATAATGCTAAGAATACAACCGTTCCCATTATCATGTTCCATCTGTGCGCTTTCTGTTTCATTGTTTCCCCCTGCTCCTTACAGCTTTCTTCTATATTTTACCAGTTCCTGAGTCAAACGTCTCTCCATTTCATGAATTTCTTCCATTTCTGCATCCGGATCCTGGAGAACACGTTTTGCTTCTTCAAGCAGCTGTGTCAGACCTGCCTCATCCACATTGCTGTAATCTTCTGCATTGATATTGGAAGCCATATCCATAATAAAGCTTAAATTCTTTTTTATTACCTTTTCCGGCACATAATCGGATTTCCACACCAGTGACGGCTTTATGGCTCCTTCTTTGGCAGTTCTGGAGGAGTGAATGTCCAGGTAATTATTTTTTGCTGCTGTCGGTATGCTGATCTCAAAGGAGAGATCAGTGTCTCCGTTCTTTTTAGCTCTGCTGACAGCTTCCGTTACATCAAGCTTTTGGATCAGGCTATCCGATGTCATGGCTTTTGTAAAGAAGGCTGCCGGATTGGTGCCTATACGGGTTGGGAAAGTGTTGAAGGTTACCGTTGCTCCTTCCCAATCACTCTCCACCTGATAAATATCTGCGCTGGTAAAATCCGCACTTGGTATGCCGGACAGCTCAAAGGTCAGGCAAACTGCCTGAGCGGATTCCGGGACGTGTTCCAGGCTGAACTTCATAAGAGATTTTCTGGTATAATTCTGTGCTCCCGCATCATTTTTTACAATCAGGTAGGAAGATCCGCTGAAATTTTTATTACTGTCCGATCCGCCCTGTACGTATACATTATCCAATACCGGTGCGGACTCGTCACCGACTTGTACTTGAATCTGCGGGGTAAACCCAGCCGTATTGCAGAGCCCCTCATGCAATATCAGCTGCCCGGTTAAATCATAGGTCCCGAATACGTCTTTCTGATAATCCCCTCTCTCCCACAGGACATCCAGTGTGTGGGTCCCTCCGGCGTTGTCATAGACTTCCACTGTCTTTGGAAACGGAAGATCCGTGAACTTTGTTCCGGGATCTGCCCTCATTCGGTCAAACTCACTGGAAATGCCGATGATTTCACATGTATTAGGTTCCAGAACCTTTATTGTGATCTTGCTGGTCCGGCCTGCCATTCCTGCTGTCCTTACAGACAGCTTGATAAACGGAGTTTTCTGAAGCACCTCTACATTGGCATCGGATTCTTTAATATCTCCGCCTATATAAGGGAGTGAAATCTCAATGGTACCATGGTTCTCCTGAGTGGGATCCGACACCCCTACGGTTGCCTCGTCTCCATTGATCTGCATGATTACAGAAGCGGATTTGCTAGATGTGATCCCCGCCGCAGTCGTTGCCTTGTTATTCCAGAAATTCACTGCCGTGATTCCCAGGGCCTTTTCTCTGACTGCATGGGCGTCTTCGCTACACACCAGGACTTCAATATCCGGATTTTCGCAGTACTGCGCCGTTTCTTCCGCAGTCTTGCCCGGAAGAATCACATAGGAATAAACCGCATTCGCTGGCTTTTTCCCGTGCTCGAACCAGAATGAGGCAAACTGGTTTGTCTCCTCTCCTTCACTGGTACCCTGGGAATTCCAGTTACCGGTCCGCTTTTCTTTCAATGCCATGACATCAGTTTTCTCAGGAAAATAGTAGCCGATATCGGAGCCTGCCGCATTTCCCTCCAGATGGATCCAGGAGACACCGGCTATGTTAGTTCCTTTTGATACACGTTCCTCACCATCGTCCCTGATATCCTTTGCTTCCCCATCAAACAGCACCTCATTGCTACCGTCTTTATTAAGCTTCCGGTTGTCAATAATGGTCTCCACGTAATTGCCGGTGGAGGAAGTGATCCCGCTTCCCACTGCTACGATTTCGTCATCAAATAGGAACCAGGACTTTTTAGCATCCGTGCCTGATCTGGTACTGCCGCTATTGCCCAGGGTCTTATAATGCATTCCTGCTGCACCGTAACTGCCAAGGCTGGAACCGCCCACCCAATTGTAAATATTCTTTGTCCGGTCGCCGGCGCCGTTGGGGCGGGTGACATATTCCGTGGTCGTTCCTGCCAGACGCTTTGGATCTACGGTAGCCCAGTAGCCTTCCCCGTACTGGTCTCTGTCACGGTTGTAGAGGTATGTCATTCCATCGGAAACATTCCAGGTGCGCTTGCCTTCATCATTGATCAGCTCATGTCCGTATGTACGGCTGGAATGCATGGATAAAGCGAATCCGAATTCCGGCATAATATGGACCAGCTTATCCATACCTGCAAACAGCTTGTGAAGCACATACTCACTCCTCGGTTCAATGGAAGCATCGTTCATAATCTGATTAGCCTTCATTAAAGAAGCAATATGGGTACTATGGCTGTAATAATAACCCTCATCCACCCCAATGAAATATTTCATCATGCTGTTAAAGCGGTCCTGCTGTTCTGCAGGCATGGCCTCCCCCATCAGCATCATGGCATCCATGATTCCAGCGCCTCTTGTTTTGTCATTTGAGGTTTTCCTGGTAACATCTCTCCCCGATACCATATCCATGCACAGACCATTATAAATAAATGGCTCGATCCCTTCAAATACCATATCAAAGATCAGCTGTTCTGCATGATCCTCGTAGGTCAGTTCAAAATCAGTGCCGGAAAATATGGAAAATAGAATACTCAGTTTCTCATACAGCTGGGAACCGTATCCGCCCATATAGGAAAGAGCCTGGTGCTGGATAAAGGACCCGTCCTCATAGAATCCATCTCCTGTGGTCACATACTCAAATACGGTCTTATATGCCTTTTTCACATGATCCAGTTTATCCCGGTTATTGGTCAAAATACCGGTTTGGACTACCACCATGCCTTTGTCGATTAGATTTGCCCCTGTCATGGCCGGGGAACCAGGATAACCGGAGGGACGGTCGCATACGTTCGTAAACCGGTTGACTGCCGCTGCATAGCGATCAATTTGATCCGGTGTCAGATCTCCATATAGAATCAGAGCCGTATCCAGAAATGCAATGGGACCTCCGATTTCCCAGTGCCACCAGTTTCCGAACACCGGATTCTTTTCATCACTGCTGTTATAATGATGTTCATTCATAAAATCCAGGGCCTTGATCAGCTCTTTTTTTACTTCCTCATTCTGGTACAGCCTGCATCCCTTTGTTGCCCATGCGATCGCCACATCTTTTAAGCGGTAGAAGGTCACAGCTACATTGCCGGAGTGGACCTTGGCTTCTGCGCCGGTTCCTTTAACGTAGCTCATATCCAGATCGCTCCAGAGATTTGTCCTGGACTCATCATTTCCCTTTATCATGGCATTCCAGTATTCCCCGGCCTTTTCATCAAGCCCCCGGATATAGGTGCGGACCGCCTCATTACCGGTATCCAACTCACCGCCCAGCAGCGTAACCAGCCACCTTTCCCTTAGTTCCTGAAACTGGGAATCAACTGGTTGTGCATTCATCGCCATGGTAAGTTCCGACGCAAGTTCATTGATTCTGTCCCTCACCTCTCTGGTAAACAGGCTGACTTCAGGAGGAGCCACATTTTCATAGGTCAGCTTACTCTGATCGTATTCCTTCTGGAAAAGCGATTTGCCCTCTTCCATAAGCTGCACTATTTTCCCATAAGACTCAGGCGTATAAGCACCGGGATTTAAGCTCTTGGCCTTTTTGTAAAGGGTTGGAAGACCGGGAAGCGTCACGGTTATATCGTACTCCGGCAGCCAGGCAGAGGTTATAAAGTTTCTTGCTTTAAATACCACACTGTCTTCATAAATCTTTACATGGTAACCTGTTCCGGCTTCTGTTACTCCGTTTTCCGTCTCATTATAAGAGGGCAGATCAATCAAGGTGCCGTATTCCCTGTCAATGGCCTCTGCTACGCTAAAACCGTTGTGAATATGACCGGACATGTAAATCACCTGGGGATATTTGGCAAATATCTCCTTTACTTTGGAATCCTGATTGCCGAAATCCAGCAGGATATTGCTTCTCCAGTGACTATCCTTTAATGCATTGTGTCCCATGACAAAAATCGGCTTATCCGGGCTGGCATTTTCAGCCAGAGTCTCTTTAAGCCAGTTTAACTGTTCCCCGGAAAGGTACATGGTATCTTTTAAGCCGTTTTCCGTATTGAGTACGATAAAATGATACCCTCCCAGCCACCGGTCAAAATAGAGGGTTTCACCGTTTCCCGGCATATATCTTTTATTATGTTTCAGATAAAGAGCTTTTGCGGCAGGCCAGTATGCGCTGATAACCGTTTCATCCTTGTTCCAGTCAGCAGAATTGAATCCCCTGACATCGTGATTTCCAAGGGCCATGATAACCTTATCGTCAGAAACCGGCGAATACTGATCCATGATATTATAAATCCCACGATACTGGGCTTCTGTGTCGCTCTGTGTGAAATCACCCAGATTTAATACCCCCAGAGAATCAGGGGCAATGGTTTTCATATCCTTTAATCCTGCAATGAAATTCACTGCATTGGTTTCCGATAAGTTGTCAGATTTTATATGGACATCGGATACCACCTGAAAGCTGCAAAGCGGCTCATTGCCTTCCAAAAATTCATTGTACTTTTCTTTCAGACTGCTGACGGCTGCCATGGCTGCGACAGCTGTCATGCCCTCCAGTTCCTTTTCTACATTCTCAATTTCCTGCTCCATAGCACGGATCCCATCAAGAGAATACTGGGAACCCGGCTTGATAGAGGCCAGCTGTTTTTTCATTTGTTCCACTGCTGCCATCACTCCTTCTGCTTCATAAATTGTTTTTACGGTAACGGCACTGATCGCCTTCTTATACACCCGGAGTTCATCGACGGTACAGCCGCTCATGCCATAGCATCCTCTGCCATCTCCGCCTAAAATGAAGTCCAGTCCCGTATCAACAGATTTTCCTTTGTGTCCTGTCATAGAAGTGGACGAATATTTCTCTCCATCCAGATAAACCGTCATATCGCCATCCCTGTCAAAGCTGCCGGCTATATGATGCCATTTATCATCATTGGCTGGAATTCCCTTTAATTCCACCCGGCTGTTTCCTGTTCCGGAAAAATTCATTCTCATATCCACATCACTGACATTATTAAAATTGCCAAATGCCCACCCCGTATTGCTGCCGCTTATATAGTTTTTATTGGAAAGGATGGTACCGTTATTCTGCCCGTGATTTTTCGTCTTCATCCAAAAGGCTAAGGAAAAATCTTCCGTTCCAAATTTTAAATCCGCCGTCTGACCATAAGTAATAAAATGGTCTGCTTTGGTGTTTGGCTGCCCGGCTTTGCTTCCGTTATCCACGGAAACGCCGTTGCCCCGAATCCCCTTTATAAAGGCAGGCTGTCCGTTAATGATTCCATCATTTCCTCTTCCGGTCTGATCTTTTACCCTGCTCCCGGATATACTGCTTTCATCAAAAGAAGTATGCATGACCAGCCCGTCATTTAAAATCGTCTCCAGACCATTTTGATCCGTATCAGACACAGAACTCCCAGGTAAAGGAGCTGCATAAATAAGAGTCTCCATAAGTATAGAGCAAATCAGCGCTGTCCCGCACATTTTTTTCCATTTTACCTTCATAAGACCGTTTCCCCCAAATGGTCCCTGAAAGAGGGAACTCCCTCTTTCAGGTCAAATTGATCACTGGACCCAGGCTCCGTTATCATCTACCCGATATCCGTCTGCCGTTGTGGTACTGGTAGAAAGGGCTCCCATTGGTCTGCTTCCGCTTTCTCCAGTCTGATGTCCCCATTTGCCGTCTTCTGTCTTATGCCAGCCGGTTTCTCCTTTGGTCGCAGGATTAAAGTAATACCAGATCCCATTGATAAACACCCATCCGGTTCTCATGGCACCGGACGAATCAAGGTAATACCAGTATCCGTCTGATTCTTCTTTTACCCAGCCAGACTCCATGGAACCATCCTGGTTTAGTCTATACCATGTGCCCTGATCCACGATCCATCCGGTCTGCATGATACCGTCTTGATCGAATCGGTACCATTTTCCATTAATGCTTGCCCATTCGTTGGAAGCATAGGTTTTGTCTGCCTTTAAAAATCTCCAGGCCGTTTCATTGACCTTCTGCCATTGTCCATTTATACTGCCCCCCGTCCTTGGAGATAACGTGCCTCCTCCCGAACTGCCTGAGCCGGAACCGCCTCCCTGGGAAGTCTCCTTTATCACCGTTATCTGGAAGACGTCTGTGAACACTTTAATGGCATTATTGACTGCTGTACGATAAGTGATGATCACATCCTTTTCCCCCGGCACCGAAGTGTTTACATCTGATATCTCATAGCCGTTTATGATTTTTAATGAGCCATCGCTGTACAAGGCAGCCACCTTTAATCCGATATGGCTGATTCGCTCTCCTGTTTTGTATTTTGTCTGGTTCGGCAATGCAATAATTTTAATCCCTGTGACAATCCTGGTTTCCGTTCCCGAATTCCCGCTAAATTCCAGGCCTTCAACAGCCTCTTTCAAATTGTCATACGCCTGCTCTACCCGCTCCTGATCGCCCTTTGTAAGCGTCTTATCCTTTAAGACGGACTTAGCTTCTGAAAGAGCATCCTTTAACACCTCATAGGACTCCTCGGTATAATCCTTCTTGTTCCTGGATTCCGCGATGAGCACCAGATCCCGGAGAGCGGAAGTATCCGGTTTTAAATTCTCTTCTGAATCCAGATACCAGATTGCCTCCATCAAACTGACGTATGCCTTATGTACTTCTGATTCGGTTGCCTTCTCATTGATCAGTACGGAAGCAGCCTGGTTGAATGCTTTTATAAAGCGGTTTTTAGCCACATCGGTCAGCTTATCCAATGCGCCCTGATTGACCAGATCCGCTGCTTCGGTATAGAGAACAAGGAGGGCATTCTTGTCTTCCGGTTCAATGATGTTCACGGTTACTGCGGCAAACTTTTGATTCGGATTTTCAATTGCCTCATGGCCGGTAAGATCCAGATATCCGATGCAGGTATAGGTGAACACCTTTTCCGGGTCATATGCATGATCCGGGAACCAGTATGCAATGGGTACTTCCGCTTCCTGCCCATTATCTAACCGTGCTGCTGCTGTTCCCGGAAGTCCCAGTTCCTCCCATGGCGTTCCAACCAGTTGGATGATCGGAGCCATATCTCTGACCGAGACAACTTTATGCATCGCCTCCATAACATAAACCGTGCACCTTACGGGAAGCTTAACCCCATCTGCCTTCCCATACACCACAAAGTTTCCCTCGCTCTGGTAATTTGCGGAATCAATGCGGTTCCATTCTACAGTGACATTCTTTTGTTCCCCATTTGAGTAACTGACTGATATCGTCTCCGGAAGAACCGGACTCTTCCCTGCAGGTGTTGATACGGAAACAGCTTCCACCGACCTTTCGTAAACATTGCTTAATACCATGGTAGGAGCCATCTTTCCGCTTGTTTCTTTGGAAGCAAAATCGATGCCGCCGTTGTCACCATTTGCATACTCGCCAAAATAATCCGTTGTCATAAGGAAGGAAAACTTTGTCTGACCTTTTTTAGCAAAGGCATTTTTTACCCAATCGGTCACATCCAGTTCCACAATATTCTCATGGGCATCCCGGATATTGGCATAGACGATTTTTTTGTCTTTGATCACCAGGTTCTCAGAAGATACATTGGGAGAGGAATTCCACGTCACCGTTCCTTCATTCCAAAGGTCATCCACCTCATAAACCTTGAGATAAAAATGATTGTTAATGGTTTTATAATCCGCCTCCGAAACCGGTCTTGTCATCTGCAGCTTTATGATAATGCTGGAGGCGGATCTTAGCATCTGCTCTTCATCACTTAAATCAAAGCCGATCAGCCCATTTCTGGTATAAGAAGGCGAGTTATTGGCTGTTTTGACCTTAATCACATTGGGGTCGGAGCTTCCGTAAGCCTTGTTTCCGTCGCTTTGCTGAGTATAGGCATCCTTTGAAGTCACCTTTTCCGTTACGCTTGTTCCATCTCCCAGTTCACCGATGACCATTACCTTTGCCCTGAATCGTTCCTTTAGACCTGAAACGGTCCCTTCTACCGTGATCTCACCTTCATGAGAATACTGTTCCAGGGTAAGGGTTTCCCATGTCACTCCAAGCTCCAGGGTCAGACCGCCTGTAAATTCTGCTGTGACCTTATCAGGGAGTACCGGGTAAATACCTGCGAATGTCCATACTTCAACCGGCTCAAAGCGTTCCGGTGCATCTGCCACAATGATAGAAGCCACAACCTGATTGGACAATCCCGGCAGGACTCCGGCAAGTTCGATTACTCCCGCCTGCATGCAGTCCTCCTTAGTCAGTTCATCCCACTTAACCGGATATTCATAGGATTCCCCATCCAGAATGATCTTTAAGGTTGCCGGCAGTTTCGGCACAACTCCGGGAGTCGTTACAATATGTACCTCCTCCACTTCCTCTGCCAGTTCATCTTCGCTGGAATATTCCAGAGCGCCTATATCCACACGTCCGGCAATGGTATTGCCCATAATATCTACAGTAGGCATGCCTTCGAGCCTCTGACCGGCGCGGATACAGGGAGATTCATCCGTCAGTTGATAGGGTTCCGCCAGCATCCGGATCCTGTCCTTGGTAAAATCGGAATCCATAAGGTCTTCCAGTTCCTCAAGAGGATACTTAAATTTGGAATAATCCTTTCCCGCCTTATAATCGATGAGCATAGGATCCTTAAATATATTTCCTTTGGCTTCCAGGCTCTCCTTATTCAAAACAGGACCTATACTGGTGTTTGCAATGGTATCCGGGTAAAAACAGTTATTTTCTATCACACTGTCATTATGTATGGTGGATCCCTGGGCTAAAACTGCAAAGTCAATGGTTGCTCCATCTTTGGCCAGAACGATATTGTTTTTAAAATCCACAAAACAAGTTCTTTTGCTCATTCCGCCAAACAATGAGGTTTTTTTATCTTCTCCAAAAACAACGATGGTATTGTTATAAATTTTGCCTACGCCGGGTCCTGCAGAAGATGTATTGTCATAATGGAAGGTCTGCTGCTGCATCCGGTTTTCTCCGGGATAAGTGCCTGTACCGTCATTAATGCTTATGTTATAGCGGAATATGGTATTTTTCTGGCTCGACATAAACAGCATGGTACCGCCGCCGCAGTCATGGCTTAAATTGTATTGGAAAATATTGTCCACATTCATCATATCGGAGTCAAAGGCCTCGCCGTCATCGTACCCGTATCGGTTGCCGTAAACTTCATTGTACTGTACGGTGACGTCATCAGCAAACATGGTCCAGCACTGGGCGTAGTTTACTGAACCCCGGTCAAAGCCGCAGGAAGAATTCACCATATTTCCTTCGATCAGTCCGCCTTTGGTTTCTGTCAGAACGATGCCGTCGCCTACGACATTTTCCAGATAATTATTACGAATGGTTACATTGGAATAGTTTTTAAGGAATTCGTTTTTTCCCCAGCCGGAACCGGATATATCTGTATTGCATTTATTCCGGATTCCTTCAATCGCCACGTTCTTTACATAATTCCCCTCAATAAGCACATCCTCAAAAGCTGCCCGCCCCATGGCTTTCGCAGTCGGATTACCGTTGTCATCGATCGTAACCCGGTTTCCGTCTTTGTCCAGGTAATGGCCCATAACGATAATGCCGCCGGATGTTTTTCCGCCTTTGAAGTTGGAGTTGACATCGTGTACATAACAATTCTTCACGGTAATGTGTTTGTATCTCTTTTTCTGATTGGAAGAATAGATCAGGATCCCGGCACGTTCACTGGTACCGCTGTCCATGGCTTCCCCCATCTTATCCGTATCTTCTAAATTCGTTACTTCCAGATTGTAAATTTCCCAGTACTCTTCATTATAGATCGTAACTGCGCCTGTAATGGAAGGACCGGAGGTACCATTGCCATGAATCACCGGCCGGCTGCCTGCTCCATATGTATCAATGGTGATGGGTGCGCCCTCCCGGCCGCTTCCTTTGGGATTCAGTGCCTGATTCCAGATACCGTCCGCTTTTAACAGTATCTTGTCCCCAGGTAAAAAGGTTTTGGAATTGACCCTGTCAAAGGTCTTCCACGCAGTCTCTTCTGTTTTTCCGTCTCCACTGTCATTGCCGTTTTGGGCATCCACGTAATACACAGTTCCCTCATCCTGCAGTTCCTGTGTTTTCTGCGCATTGGATGCAGTGGCATAGCTGGCATTGGACCTTGTCGCCTTGTGTTCATCCAAGTCTTCATAGCTGTCCGGCGGCATTTCCAGGACATCAGCAAATCCGATCATGTTTACGGGCAAGATGCCGATCATCATCACTGCTGCCATCATGCCAGCCGCTTTTCTTTTGAAAAGCCTGCTGCTTTTAAGCATAAGAAAAGATCCCCCTTACTTTTTACGCCCATATCCGTTTCGATTGAAACCATAAGTACTTTCTATAAAACAGCGGAATTATGGCGCTTGTTTCTATAAAAAGTATAGCATTTATGGATCGGCGTAAAAATAAATCATCTTAAGGTTTTTGGCATTATCTTCATTTTTCTGTTTTTATTTATTACAGAATTTTACGATTTTTATATTTTCATCATCTTTTCATATTTGATATTTTTTAGGATCGTCTTAGGCCGATTACATTATAGCACAAACAAATAATAAGCAATACCCCTCCCCCGTCTTCGAACAGATCTCATCCGTCTCAGCAAAAAAAGGTCCAAAGAACCGTTACCGATCCTTTGAACCTTACGCTTATATTACACACCGTCCCCGGACTTAGCCCGCTGAATTTAATTACTGACTCATTAACGGAAGAACAGTTCCTTTACTTCCTGTACCGGCATTTCCTGCCCTGTATAGAGCTTAAAGGCCTCGGCTCCCTGCCATACAAGCATTCCCTGTCCGTCAATGCATGTGCAGCCGGCCGCCTTTGCCTCTCTTAACATTTTCGTTTTCTTTGGATTGTATACCGCATCAACCACGACTAAGCCAGGGTGATACATGGTAACATCCTTTACCACGCTCTCATTATCCATTGGCTTCATCCCGACAATGGTGGCATTCGCCAAAATATCACTGGAAGCAATCTCTTCTCTCATCTTTTCAATATCTGCAATGTCATATACGTTTACAATGCATTCCGGCTTTTCCTGCCTGATCTTTTCGGCCAGTTGAAGGGTTCTCTCAAAGAATGCATCCTTTATGTTAAAGACGGAAATTTCCCTGGCTCCCTCCAGGGCACACTGCACCTGGATTGCGGCAGCCGCTCCGCCTCCGCCGCAGACAATGATCTTCTTGCCGGCA
>Ga0213825_1002393_pt1 | contig 11964 bp, 9 predicted proteins | sample MC6MC0900MG_FD_179896 | JGI IMG/M metagenome (GOLD analysis project Ga0213825, IMG submission 179896) | Enriched soil aggregate microbial communities from Iowa State University, Ames, United States - MC6-MC0900-MG | ecosystem: Environmental > Terrestrial > Soil > Unclassified | place: USA: Iowa... | reverse complement strand
CAGAAAATTTTAATCTTATTTGGTACATCTCATTTTAAAGGCTTTTTGCGTAATTTGCAAGCCAGAGATCCCCATTGGATCAAGATAAAATAATATGTTAGGAAAGATTTTTATTATACTGCTCGTACCGGTAACCATCTATGTTGTCTATTACCTGTTAAATCGTACCGCGAAAAATAATAAGACGATTAAACGTGTCTTGAGTGATGAGGGGAAGGATATCCTGGAAAAGGAGGTCGCTTATTATCGCCGTCTGACTATTGCGGATAAGCAGGAATTTGAGTCACGCTGTCTTGCATTTTTGGATACCGTCAAGATAGAAGGGGTGGGCGTCACGTTGGAATTGAAAGATTATATGTTGATCGCAGCCAGTGCAATTATTCCGATCTTTGCTTTTAAAAAATGGACCTATCCAAACTTAACCAATATTATGGTCTATCCCTCACATTTCAATGCCGATTATCAATTTGAAGGTCATGCGGATCGGAATATCATGGGAATGGTTGGAGAAGGTGCCATGAATGGTCAGATGATTTTATCTAAATCGGCATTGGAATATGGTTTTCAAAATGCAACTGATGGTCAGAATACGGCTATCCACGAATTTGTGCATCTCATTGATAAAACAGATGGTACAGTAGATGGCGTGCCCAGTTATTTATTGGACAAGGCCGCTGTAATTCCGTTCATGAATTTAATACGGGAGGAAATCAACAAGATCAAACAGCATCAATCGGATATTGATACCTATGGTATGACCAATCCGGGTGAATTTTTTGCTGTCGCATCGGAATATTTTTTTGAAAATCCAACGAAATTTCAAAAAAACCATCCAGCACTTTATACTGCACTTTCTAAAATTTTTGAGCAAAGTTAAGTGGAGATAAATAAAATTTTAGTATTTTTAAAGCAAACAGAAAATGTTTACTTTTTTTGTTAATTACAACTGTTATGCCTAAAACTACTATTTATTCTACTATTGCATTCGCATGTCTATTATTTTGCGGCAATAATCAAGGTTTTTCTCAGGGGCGTTATGCTGTGGGAACGACCTTTACTGAAATGGCGGACCCGTCAAGGGATACGCTTTCTGATTGGTCAAATGTTAAACCTGGTTTGTACGCATCGTTTGTGTCGATCGATAAACGTTTTCCAAAATCTTTAAATCCGAACATCGCTATCCAGTCCAATAACAAGGTGGATGCCTGGAAAGGGGAGCAGGTATCTGCGCAGATACTCCTGTGGACTAGTTCAGCAGCCGCTGATGTTGTTGTTTCGACAGGTGAGTTAAAATCAACTACCGGCAAATCTATTTCTGCTGAAGCGGTACAAGCACGATTTGTTCGTTATGTGATGACAGATGAATTTGCCGAGGGATGTGGCTATCGTAAACCTGAGGATTTTAAGGCCGCACTTTCTGCAGATATGTTGGATGATCTTAAAAGCTATAATCTCGAAGCAAAGCGCGTCCGTCCAGTATGGATTACGGTAAAAGTACCTGCTAGAGCAGCGGCAGGTCAATATAAGACAGTCATTGCTGTTAAACAAAAAGGTAAGGTAATACAAAATTTGGATTTGACTGTTAATGTTCAAGATCAGGTATTACCGCCAGCTTCACAATGGTCATTCCATTTGGATCAGTGGCAACATCCATCATCCGTAGCACGTGTCAACAATGTTAAGATGTGGAGTGATGAGCATTTTGAAGCCTTAAAGCCAACAATGAAGCAGCTGGCTGCTGCAGGGCAGAAAGTTATTACGGCGACGTTAAATAAGGATGCCTGGAATGTACAGACCTATGATCCCTATGCGGATATGATCACCTGGAAGAAAGCAAAAGACGGATCCTGGAGTTATAACTATGCGATATTTGACAAGTGGGTGCAATTTATGATGGACCTGGGAATTAACAAACAGATCAATTGTTATTCATTATTGCCATGGAATAATGAAGTGCATTATTTTGATGAAGCAAAAAATGAACTGGTCAATGTTATCGCAAAACCCGGAACGCCAGTGTTTGAGGAGCTATGGACACCTTTCTTAAAGGATTTTAGTAAACATGTCAGCGCCAAGGGTTGGTTGAAAATTACCAATATCGCGATGGATGAGCGGGCACAGGAGCAGATGGATCCAGCAGTAGAACTTTTGGAACGTGTGGTACCTGAATTTGGAATTGCTTTTGCAGACAACCATAAAAGTTATAAGCGTTATCAAAAAAGTACCGATATCAGTGTCGCTGTAGGCGATCCTTTCGATCAAAATGATTTAATTGAAAGACGTAAAAAAGGGTATATCACTACATTCTATGTTTGCTGTTCAGATGAGTTTCCGAACCAATTTACATTTTCTGATCCGGCAGAATCGACCTATATGGGGTGGTACGCACTCGCTGCGGGATTTGATGGCGCGCTACGTTGGGCCTTTAATTCCTGGGTAGCCAATCCGCTACAGGATTCGCGATTCCGTACATGGCCTGCTGGAGACACTTATATTGTTTATCCACAAGGTCGTAGCTCTATTCGTTATGAGCGTATGTTGGAAGGTATTCAGGATTTTACCAAAGTGAATATACTGAAAGAAAAGTTGGAAAAATCTAACGATCAAACGAATTTGGCAAAACTGAACGCAAAAATTGCCAAACTAAAAAAATCTAGACGTTATGCTGCCTGGAATGATGATCTCAATGATGCTAAAGCATTTGTAACCGAATTATCCAATAAGATCAAGTAATCAAATCTTCATAGAGTTGAATAAACAGGCTGCTCCTCGATACGATGGGAGCAGCCTGTTTTTTTAGGTAGCGTCTTTCTTGTAAAACGTGGCCTGCAATCGTCATCTCTATTCTGAAAACTGCGGATCAATCTGTATGTACTTTCTTCAATAGTAGAATACCCAAAACCATTGTTTCGCAATATTGTTGTTATAGAGAAGCGATAGCGTAATCAATATATCATCACGTTATCAAAATCTTAAATCATCATATGGGTATGAAAAATGTAGCACACCAGATCGTTGGTATTTTAAAAGATGCGGGAATAAAACGTATTTATGCCGTAACGGGAGATAGTTTGAATTTTTTTAATGAGGCAGTTCATGAGGATGGAACCATGCAATGGATACATGTTAGGCATGAGGAGGTCGGTGCATTTGCGGCGACCGCCGAAGCGGACCTGCATGGGATCGCCTGCTGTGCTGGGAGTAGTGGGCCAGGCCATGTTCACTTGATCAATGGCGTTTATGAGGCACATAAGACACGTGTTCCGATGCTGGTGATTGCTTCAACCTGCGCCACCTACGAGTTTGGTACAGACTACTTTCAGGAGACTAATCCGATTAAATTATTTGACGACTGTTCGTGTTATAATCAGATAATTACCCGGCCAGAACAGGTGCAACGTATGGTTCAGAATGCACTACAGCAGGCAATCTCAAAACGGGATGTCGCTGTTATCGGTCTGCCGGGGGATGTTTCCGAAATGGAAGCTGTCCATATGAACACTTCGGCAAAGGTATTCTTTACACAGCCGCAGATCAGACCCTCAGAGCTTGAAATAGGGCGTTTGGCACAATATATCAATCAGGCGGATAAAGTGACTTTATTCTGTGGTGTAGGTGCCCGGAATGCGCAGAAACAAATTGTTGAACTCTCCGAGAAAATTCATGCACCAGTGGGGTATTCATTTAAGGCTAAATTGGATATTCAACGCGATAATCCCAATGAAATCGGTATGACGGGGCTTTTGGGGACGGCATCGGCCTTTCAGAGTATGCACCATTCGGATCTAATCCTGCTTTTGGGAACTGATTTTCCGTACAAGGATTTTATACCCACCAATAAAACGATTGTTCAGATCGATATCGAGGGCGAGAAACTCGGTCGACGGTCGATCGTAGACTATGGCTTGGTGGGGGATATTGAGCATACATTGAAAGCTGTTCTACCCTTTGTGGAGGCGAGAACTGATTCAAGTTTTCTCGAAAAACAATTGGCGGCCTACGAGAAAGTAAAAGAAGATCTGATGATCTATGTCGAAGATTCGGGCAGTGAATGTGCTATTCAACCGGAATTTGTGGCCCATACGATTGACCAAAAGGCGAGCGATGATGCTATTTTTTTGGTGGATACAGGCATGTCCTGTGTATGGGGAGCACGTTATATCAATCAGCGACGAGATCGCAAAATGCTCGGCTCATTTAATCATGGATCTATGGCAAATGCAATGCCGATGGCGATTGGAGCAGCATTGACACATCCCGAAAGACAGATCATAGCCTTCTGTGGTGATGGCGGCCTTTCGATGTTGCTGGGAGATCTGGCTACAATAAAACAGTATAATTTGCCAATTAAACTGATTGTGTTCAATAACCGTTCACTCGGAATGGTCAAATTGGAAATGCAGGTTGCCGGTTTAAAAGATCAGGAAACCAACATGGTTAATCCAGATTTTGCGATGGTCGCACAGGCGATGGGGATCCGTGCTTTTACGGTGACGCAACCAGAAGAAGTCAACGGTATTTTGGATGAAGCATTCCGTATAACGGACGAGCCGGTACTTATCGATATCTTTACCAGCCCCAATGCCTTAGCCATGCCACCCAAAATATCATTTAGCCAAATGAAAGGCATGACCGAAAGTATGGCCAAATTGATGCTATCAGGTAACTTTGAGGAAGTATGGGACACCATCAAGTCAAATTATAAGCATTTGAAATCGCTCTGATACACGTAGATAATTTGTGTATCTACTCTAAAAAAGCCTCTCCAATATAAAATAGTTGGGAGGCTTTTTGTCTAGGAAAAAAATAAGGTATTCGGACTATTGATTGAATTTAGTGAATTACTGATCAACACTGACGTTGAACGAACCAAAGGCTCTTCAATAATTCCTCTTTACAGCGTCGAAGTTTTTCTATTTTCGATTCCGAAGAAATAGAAACATTCTCTTTAACAATAATAGCCAAATCTGTTTCAATGGATAATTTAGTGAGGGATGTACACCCACTATCAAATTTCTTAAAGCTTACATCTTTCATACTAATATTGGTTAAGAATTTCTGAATTTTATAATGTACAATTTACTAATAAAAATTAGCTTTACAATAAGCAATGAATAATTTTATTGTTACTAAATTGTTTATTTTTAATCTTTTATCGGACTGTAACTTATAAACAATATTGCTGTAATTTTTGTTTTCTGAAATCCAAAATATTAAATGTTAGTTATTTAAAACAATATGTTGTTTTGATTGCTATTGATATTAATAAGCAGGAGGGCGGAATCTATTGTTCATAGGCTGCGATTAGCTTATCAATAAATTCCCCTTGGCGCTGATTTTTTTCAGTTGCTGCCACGTATTTAAGAAAAATTAATTATTCACATGAAAATAATCAATATTGGATTGTCACTACTGATTTTTGCTACCGCTTGTCAGCAAAAGGACAAAAAGAAAGATGACCAGGCACAAATGGGATCGGATACCACAGGCGTTGTAGCAGCAATTGCTGAAAATGGAACCTATCAATACCTCAAAAATGGCGATACAATTTCGTTAATAATTGCCATTGATGGCGATAAAGTGCATGGTGACCTCAACTACAACTGGAAAGAAAAAGACCGAAATGTTGGGCATATTGATGGTATTCTGAAAGACGGTATCTTGTTGGCGGACTATACCTTTGCTTCCGAAGGACAGCAATCCGTTCGGCAGGTTGCTTTTAAATTTTCCGAAAACCAGGCTGTTGAAGGCTTTGGGGATATGGAGGAAAAAGGAGGGAAGATGTCTTTTGTTGCGTCCGATAAATTGGTTTATGATGAAAAATTTGTCCTAGAAAAGCTGAGCCAGTGAGCACCATAAAAGGAGCTTTGGGATAAATATAATCAGTCCGATCAGTAGCGCTGTGATACTGCTCAGCATGACCGCTGCGGCAGCAACGTCTTTGATCCTTTTGATGTTGGGATTTTTTTCTTGGCAGATAAAATCAGCGAGATTTTCTAATGCCGTGTTCAGCAATTCACTGACAAGAACAAAACCAATGGAAAAAATAATGGCTAGCCACTCATAAGGGCTTATTCGGAGGAGGTACGATAGTACGATTGCTACAACTGCGGCAATGAGATGTATTCTGAAATTGTGTTCTTCTTGCCAAACGATTTTTAACCCATTAAAGGCATAGCTAAAACTTCGGATTCTATCTTTCCATGAAAAGTTGCTTCGGGCCATAGTCAATCTGCTAAATTTTATGTAAATATAACCTTTCCCTTCGTTTTTGATTGGCTCTAAATGTAGATTGCGTCCAGAACCCTTATCCTTATCCTAACCTGTCCTCCGTATTGTGACCTGTACTTTAACTAATGGCGATTATCTCAAATAGCTCCCGTTCTGATAGAAACCAAGGGGCGGCGGATTTTAGTCTGGATTTATCGCCATTTTAGTCGCTAATTTTTCCCAAAAGTATTATTGGAAATGCGTAGTATTTTTGAGTAAATTGCTTTATGATCTACAATTTTGATAAAATAATCGACCGTAGGGGGACTGATTCTGTAAAATGGAATCAACAGGACTATGCCGATTTAATTCCACTCTGGGTTGCTGATATGGATTTCCCTGCATCCAAAGAGATTATCGACGCGTTGACCACACGTGTTCAGCATGGTATTTATGGCTATGCAAAAGTGCCGGATGCTTTTTATGAAGCGGTATCAGATTGGTCTAAACGTAAACACGGTTTTCATTTGCAGCGCGAGTGGATACTTCCGGTTTTAGGTGTGGTGCCGGCTTTGTCGGCAATCGTTGCTGCATTAACAGAAACGGGGGATAAAGTCCTGATACAGGAACCTGTATACCATTGTTTTTTTTCATCGATCGAACGTAATGGCTGCGAGGTGGTTTCCAACGACCTATTGTATAAAGATGGGCAATATGCAATTGATTTTGTAGATTTTGAAACTAAGGCGAGTGATCCGAAGGTAAAGCTCTTTATCCTCTGCAGCCCACATAACCCTGCGGGGCGGGTTTGGACAAAAGTCGAGCTTGAACGTTTGGGTGAGATCTGTCTAAAGCACAATGTTATAGTTATTTCGGATGAAATCCATTGTGACTTAGTATTTGAAGGGCATCAGCATATTCCTTTTGGAACAATCAATCAAGCCTTTTTGGCGAATACAATAACTTGTATTGCGCCAAGCAAAACCTTTAATCTTGCAGGACTGCAGGTCGCCACGGTCATCGTCGCGGATCCTATCTTAAATAGAAAAGTGCAGGATGCCTTTCTTGTCAATGAGATAGCGAGTATCAGTCCTTTTGCGATCACGGGTTTAATAGCTGCTTATCAACAGGGGGAGGATTGGCTACAACAAGCGCTAGCCTATATTTATAGTAACTATATTTATTTAAGAAGCTATATGGCGGAGCATCTGCCAGCTTTAAAAATTATTCCGCTTGAGGGCACCTATTTGGTTTGGGTAGATTGTACTGCATTAAATTTTTCCAGCCGAAAACTAGGACAAATACTATTGAAAGAGGCCCATCTGCAGATCAATGTCGGTGCCATGTATGGTAAGGGAAGTGATTCTTTTATCCGTTTGAATATCGCCTGTTCGAGGTCTATTTTACAGGAGGGACTAGCGAGGCTGAAGCAGGTCTTGCTGAATTTGCCAGTAGAATAACAAATTATTTAAGGTTTATTGGTTTACACCAATAAAAAAAACACCCGAACGGTTTTGTTCAGGTGTTTTTTTTATATATAAAACGCTTTTGGTAGCGATTAGATACCCATTTCCTTTAAAATAAAATGAGCATTGTCAATCTTATCAGCAACCCAAAGCACATAACGGATATCCACACCGATAGAGCGGCTATAACTTTCATTCCATGCAAAATCGTTGATTGTAGCATCATAGGCACGGTCAAAGTTTACACCGATCAGCTCACCATTTGCATTCATGATCGGCGAACCTGAGTTGCCCCCTGTGGTGTCCATATCATACAATATATTGACAGGAACAGAGCCCAGGTCTTTCTTTAAATAGGGCCCAAAGTTCTTATTGAGATACGCGGTCTTGATTTCCTGTGGATAGTCGAAATCGGCTAGACCAAGATTCCCTTTCTGAATAATACCTTCAATGGTTGTGAATGGTTTCATATAAGTAGCATCAGCAGGAGCATACCCTTTAATATGTCCATAAGTCAAACGCAAAGTGGAGTTAGCATCTGGAATAAAGTTTTTGGCCTGAAAGATTTCCTTGACAGCGACATAGTCACCCATCAGTTTATTCAACACACCCTCACGTCTTTTCTGCTCAGCGGCGAAGATGACGATATCATTGTCCAGCTCATTTTGAAAACTTAATAGTTTATCGTCAAATTGGCTTAGCGCGTTTGCATTCGCCAAAACCGTATTTAAAATATAGTTTTGATCCGCCAATTTACTGCCATTGATAAGCTGTGTAGCATAGGTATTGGCAGTTTCGCCATCCAATTGGAGCTTCTGAATTGATTCAAGCTGATTTTTACCTTGGAAAGCAGCCGCATCGGCAAGCATCTTACCGAAAATACGTTGGTCTGCCTGTTTGTTGTAGCTTTCGTAAGTTTCCTGAATACTTTTTTTAAGCTGTTCGACATTATAGTCGAATAACTGTTTTGCGGCATGTGAAGAGCGCTCTTTACCCATTGCTACTTTTAAGGTATTGAGATCGCGGGCAACTTTCAGTAAGCTGGTACTGTTATAAATATTGTTGATCCAAAGCTCTTTTAAGGCATCTTGATCACTGACTTGGTAGTAAGCAGCAATATCGTTTAATAGATTGCCATATTTGCCTTTAAGTTCGGATTTACTCAAGATAAATGCTGCCAGCGCTTCGTCTTCCTGCTTTTTTGTCGCCAGGAGATCTATGCCGCGCAAGCCTTTGAGCTTGCCACGGTAATTTTTAAGCACATTGGCGTTGCGTTTGATCCGTGTTGCCAAAGAGAGTGCAATATCCGTATTGTCTTTTCCAGCTTCCTCCATTTGTTTGTTCTGGAAATCATACAAATTGGAAACATAGGGCAATAAATAGTCTTGTTGGTATTTAATATACTGCGCCGGACGATGTCTGAATGTTTTTCCTGGATAACCCAGAATAAAGGTGAAATCATTTTCTTTCACACCATTTGGATTGACTTTCAGGTGCTTTTTTGGTTGATAGGGCACATTATCTTTTGAATAAGGAGCTGATTTTCCATCTTTCCCCACATAGGCCCGAAGGAAGGAATAGTCGCCTGTATGACGTGGCCATACCCAGTTGTCAGTCTCCCCACCAAATTCACCAATATTTTGACGTGGAATATAAACAAGACGCACATCTTCGATTGTTTTGTAGCGAAATAGAACATAGCTTTTACCAATGAACATTTCGGATACTTCAGCCTTGATCGTTGGGTCTTCTTTTTCAGCCTGTTTAACAAGTTCTTCCTGTTTTCTTTTAATGGTATTGATGCGCTCGACAGGGTCGCTGATATTGGCTACGGCATTTAATATTTTGACAGATACATCTTCGTATGAATCTGTAATTCTGATCTTTAATCCTTTTGCTTCAATCTCCTGTTCCTGATTTTGTGCGACAAAGCCATTTTTAAGATAATTGTTGATGGCGGTACTGGCCAACTGAACTGCGGAAAAGGCACAGTGATGGTTGGTAATGATCAGACCACGGTTAGAGACGAATGATCCTGTACATCCACTGACTTGAACCAGGGCGTCCACTAATCCAACTTGGCCTGGATTGTAGATATCCTTCTCACTGATCTTTAATCCGGCTTTCTTTAAACCCGCTCTATTTAAATCGCTCAATGGGTACATCCCTTCATCTGGGTTCGCATTTGCGTATGGGGTGTTCATTGTGGATAATAATAGTGCTAGTGCAATTGTCGTATGATGTATAAATTTCATGGGATTTTTTAATATCAACTGTTATAAATCTCCAAATTTAAGAAAAGCTTTTTGATGAATTCGACTTTTCGATCAACAATTGTCATAATAGCCAGTCAATTCTCGCTTTTTGGCAAGGTATTTATTGTATAATATGATCGGGGAAGCAATGGTCGAGCCTTAAAATATTGTGTATTTGCCATCGTTTTACAGGAGTATTCGTAATTTTGCGCTTTAAAGATTTTAACATGACCTTAATCCAATTGGAATATATAATTGCTGTTGATACCTATCGTAGTTTTGTTGCCGCAGCCGAAAAGTGTTTTGTGACACAGCCGACCTTAAGTATGCAGATCCAGAAACTGGAAGAGTCTTTGGGGGCTAAAATCTTTGACCGGAGCCGTCAGCCTGTTGTGCCTACTGAAATTGGGGAGAAGATTATACTTCAAGCAAGGTCGGTACTGACAGAAAGCCGTAAGATCAATGAAATTGTACAGGACAAGAAGGGGGAAATCGAGGGGACGCTAAAAATCGGTGTTATCCCGACAATCGCGCCCTACTTATTGCCTAAGGTATTGACAACGTTTATGGAGAAGTATCCAAAATTGCAATTGCAGATCTGGGAATATACTACCGAACGTATTGTGCATGAGCTGAAGGTTGGGCTTTTGGATTGCGGTGTACTATCTACCCCCTTAAATGATCAGGGTATACTTGAGACTCCTCTGTTTTATGAAAATTTTGTCGCTTATATATCTGAAAATAGTCCTTTGTTTTCCAAGAAAGTGCTGAGTGGTGATGATATTGCCGATGATAAACTCTGGTTGCTCAATGAAGGACATTGTATGCGTGGACAGGTACTTAATATTTGCCATCATAAGCACAATCAAGATCTTTCTGGACGTTTTGAGTATAATACCGGTAGTGTTGAAACACTCAAAAGAATGGTGGATATCAATGACGGTATCACAATCTTACCCGAGCTTTCTATCTCAGATTATGTGGATGAGCAGTTGGATAAGATCCGTTATTTCAAATCGCCGGAACCAGTCCGCGAAATATCGTTGGTCACGACACAAAATTATGTCAAACGACATGCAATTCAGGCATTGGAAAAGGAAATATTAGTGGTTGTACCCGATAAATTTAAAACAAAAAAGAAAAAGGAAGTGTTGAGCTTTCAATAAGAAGACATGGCAAATCTCAGTGTACGTTTTTTTAAGAAGATAGATCAGATCAATCAATGGCGAATGAAAAAAGTTTCGAACAGAAACTTTATTATTCTCTTGGCCTTTTTAGTTGGAATTGTTGGTGGTCTGATGGCGTCTGTATTAAAAAGACTAACGCATTTTATTGCGGCGACGATCCAGGATGATATTGATTGGAAGGTTAAATATTCGGTTTATTTGATTTTCCCGTTGATCGGGATTTTACTGAGTGTGTTTTTTGTTCGGAAATTTCTGAAAGGAAAGAAGATGGAGCACGGTATCACCCCGATTATCTATGCCATCAGCCGAAAGGGAAGCCGATTGGATCCAAGTAATATCTATTCGCAGGTCGTCACTTCGGCGATTACGGTTGGATTTGGAGGTTCCTGTGGATTGGAGGCTCCCGTGGCATTGGGGGGATCGTCGATAGGTTCCAATATTGCCCGTTTTTTTGGTCTGCAATATAAAGAAGTCACCATGCTTTTGGCCTGTGGCGCGGCAGCAGGAATTTCGGGCGCATTTAATAGCCCCTTGGCTGGAATGATCTTTGCGATTGAGATATTGCTTCCGGAATTCTCCATTCCGGTTTTTATACCACTTTTGATCTCTTCGGCCTTAGCGTCAGTTGTATCGCGACTTTTGTACAGTGAACCGCTATTTAGTACGTTCAATTCGGATTGGCAGGTTTCTGCCTTGTTGTTTTATTTGTTATTGGCGGTATTGATTGGACTGTATACCATCTATTTTGCCCGTGTATCCAGTTCGGTAGGGAAATGGTTTGCTAAAATAAAGAATCCCTATAACAAAGTATGGGTAAGCGGAATATCCTTAGGGATTATGATTTTC
>Ga0213825_1002389_pt1 | contig 11980 bp, 9 predicted proteins | sample MC6MC0900MG_FD_179896 | JGI IMG/M metagenome (GOLD analysis project Ga0213825, IMG submission 179896) | Enriched soil aggregate microbial communities from Iowa State University, Ames, United States - MC6-MC0900-MG | ecosystem: Environmental > Terrestrial > Soil > Unclassified | place: USA: Iowa... | reverse complement strand
TCACAAACATATAGTAAAACCTTTATTGATAAAATTTGGAATTTTTTCTCATCGGTAAAAGTTGGTGTTTGGCTGATCATCATTACTTTGCTTGCTTCCATACTTGGAACTATTCTTCCGCAAGAAATGTATATAAACTTGCCTGCGGATGTGTATTATGAGCAGGAATATGGCTGGTTTGGCAAATTATATTATCAGTTAGGCTTTCATGATTTGTTTGGATCATGGTGGTATTTATTGTTAATTGCCATGATAGGTATTTCCCTTGTTATTTGCAGTCTTGACAGGGTTGTCCCTTTATATAAGGCATTAAAAGCCCAAAAAGTCACAAGACACGAAGGATTTTTAAAGCGTCAAAGGGTATTTGGTGTGAATGAGAACGTCGATGAAAATGATTTTATGACCATCAAGCAGCATTTAAAGGAAAAACGCTATCATGTTCGGGTAGAAAATGGCGATTTATTAGCTGAGAAAGGCCGATTTTCGCGCTGGGGTCCTTATGTAAACCATGTGGGCTTAATTATTTTCTTATTGGGCGGCATGCTTCGGTTTATCCCGGGTTTTTATGTAAATGAGAACTTATGGGTAAAAGAGGGGGAAACGGCTGTTGTTCCAGAAACAGGTGAACAGTTCTACCTCAAAAATAACCAATTTATACTGCAGCACTATGATAAAGATAAAGATAAAACGTTTGAAAAAGCGATTGAACAGGCTGGTCAAGTTGTTAAGAATTACCAATCTAATGTTGTTTTATACAAACGAGTTAGTGAAAATCTTCCCGGAGAGGAACGAAAACTAGAGAAGGTAAAGGAATATAAGGTTCGAGTTAATCATCCAATATCCTTTGATGGTTACTCAATTTTCCAATCCTCATATAGAAGTGAGCTAAAAGCGATGACCTTTTTGCTGACGAATAAAGATACGAACCAGACTTTTGGTGAAGTGAAAATTAATCTTGAAGACCCTAAAGCTAAGTATGATCTTGGGAACGGCTATTCAGTAAGGATTCTTAATTATTTTCCGGACTTTGAATTTGATAAAAATGGGGAACCATCTACGAAATCACGTACACCTAGTAATCCTGCATTTGTTTTTGAAATGTCATCACCTGATAAAGAAAAACCGGAAACAAGCTTCGTAGCTATCAAGCAGACGATTGAGCCGTTTGGCGACAACACTTATAAAATGGCATTTAAAGGAATTGATACTCAAAATGTTTCAGGGTTCACAGTTCGTAAAGATTCCTCATTATGGCTGTTTATTTTGGGAGGCATCCTTTTCATGATTGGTGTCATCCAGGGTGCTTATTGGAACCATCGTCGAATATGGATACAAAAGAAAAATGGACAAGTTTGGGTCGCTGCCCATACCAATAAAAACTGGTATGGTTTAAAACGGGAACTTGAAACGATTTTTACAGATACAAAGCTTGCCATCCCAGAGGATCAGCTTCAAAGGGAAAATGTAGATGAGGAGGGTGTCTAGTTGGCAACACTAAGTAGTAATTTATTATTTATTGCTTTTATTCTTTATTTAGTCGCGACCTTGTTTTATGGAGGGTCGATTAAATCTAAGAAAGATAAGAATGAAAAGAACGGAACCAACAAGTGGGGGAAAATTGCTGTATTATTAACAATTATCGGCTTTATTTCGCAGCTTGGTTATTTTATCACTAGATGGATTGCTGCGGGCCATGCTCCAGTAAGTAACATGTTTGAGTTTACGACATTCTTTGGAATGGCTCTTGTTGGTGCATTTATCGTTATTTATTTTATTTACCGAACAACTCTGCTTGGATTATTTACAATGCCTGTTGCTATTCTGGTTATTGCCTATGCGAGTATGTTTCCAAGGGATATTACTCCGTTAATACCGGCATTGCAAAGTTATTGGCTTCATATCCATGTGACCACTGCAGCAATTGGGGAAGCAATCCTAGCAATTAGCTTTGCTGCCGGACTAATCTATCTTGTTAAAGCTATTGATCAAACAAAATCGAGCAAACGAACCTTTTGGCTCGAACTGGTCATGTTTTCATTAGTTGCGGTGCTTGGGTTCGTAGTTGTCTCATCTGTATTTTCAGGTATTGGTTATCATGAGAAATTTAATTGGACTGATAAACATGGTAATCAGGCTGTTGTCGAATATACAATGCCTGCTATAACCGGGCCACATGAAGGCGAACTGTTGACAAAAGATGGATTCAAGCCGCTGATTGACATGCCGGCTTTCATCAATGCTAAAAAAATGAATACGGTTGTTTGGTCTTTCATGGCTGGTCTTATACTTTATGGCCTAATCAGATTAATCTTAAGAAAGCGGATTGCTGCAGCCCTTCAGCCGCTTGTAAAAAATATTAAACTCGACTTTGTTGATGAGATTAGCTACCGATCGGTGTTAATTGGTTTTCCAGTATTTACACTGGGTGCTCTCATTTTTGCGATGATTTGGGCGCAAATGGCTTGGTCACGGTTCTGGGGCTGGGATCCAAAAGAGGTTTGGGCACTTATCACCTGGTTATTCTATGCTGCGTTTATGCATCTTCGCCTTTCAAAGGGGTGGCATGGTGAAAAATCAGCATGGCTGGCAGTAATTGGCTTTGTTATCATAATGTTTAACCTTGTTGCAGTTAATCTGGTTATTGCCGGTCTCCATTCTTATGCTGGTTAATAATTCATTTGTCTTTAGGACTTAATTATATAGCCTTCACTTTTTATGAAGTGAAGGCTTTTTTAAAACATATTAAACGATTAAATATATTAATAATGACTTTGTCAAATTATTGACACTTTTTATAGGAGTAATTACCGCGAAAATATAGAAAAATGCAATACCATTTTGTACAATAAACTTCATGGGGGGATTAATAATGGAAAAAGACGTGAAAATTTTAGTTGTTGACGATGAAGAAAGAATTCGTCGTTTATTAAAAATGTATTTAGAGCGTGAAGAATATATGATTGATGAAGCAGAGGATGGAAATGAAGCTTTAACAAAAGCTTTTGCAAATGATTATGATGTCATTTTGCTTGATCTAATGATGCCTGGTAAGGATGGAATTGAAGTTTGTCGTGAATTAAGAGAAAAAAAGGCTACTCCTGTGATTATGCTAACGGCTAAAGGGGAGGAAATCAATCGTGTTCAGGGCTTTGAAGTCGGGACGGATGATTATATTGTCAAACCATTTAGTCCGCGGGAAGTGGTTTTACGTGTAAAAGCACTGCTAAGAAGGTCATCACAAACAAGCTATTTGCAAACCGAAACGACAACGAAGGATGTCATTGTCTTTCCACATTTAACTATAGACAATGATGCACACAGGGTTATGGCAGATGGTAAGGAAGTAAGCTTAACACCTAAAGAATACGAATTGCTTTATTTCTTGGCAAAGGCACCAGATAAAGTATTTGATCGCGAACAATTACTAAAAGAGGTTTGGCATTATGAATTCTTCGGGGATTTACGGACGGTTGATACGCACGTAAAACGTCTCCGTGAAAAATTAAATAAGGTGTCTGAACAGGCAGCAAGAATGATTGTAACGGTTTGGGGAGTAGGTTACAAATTTGAGGTAGTAAATGAATGACCTTTTTACGGAGTGTTGTAGGTAAACTGTGGTTTACTATTATTTTTTTAGTATCATTTGTTCTGTTTATCTTAACAGTTATGCTCCTGGAATTTTTCCAAAACGACAACATTATTCAAACGAAAAAAGACTTGACCAATACGGCTGAAAAAATTGCATATGTTTTGGAAGAACATCCTGATAAATTCTCACTTGGATTAGAAATTTCTTGGGAATTTATCGATGAAGTGACAAATGTAGTTGTTGTAAAAAATGATGATGAAGTCTATTATTCTCCAAATACTAACAAGAAAATAAAATTATCCATCCAGGATATAAAAAACGATCCAGAATTAGCACAGATATTTCAAAATAACAAAACGGTTGAAAAGATTTCTGACCTTTCAACGAAAAAGGATAATAAGGATGCGAACTATTCCATAATAGGCGTTCCATTGCATCTTCCGGATGGAGAAAATGGAGCTGTATTTATTTATCAATCATTAGAAGAAATGCAGGAAACATCACATTCCACAACAAGATTTATTTTACTTGTTGCCGGAGTCGCCATAATTTTAACAACTATTTTTGCCTTCTTTTTATCTACCCGTATTACAGCCCCGTTAAGAAAGATGAGGGAGGCAGCCTTTGAAGTCGCACGAGGGAAATTCGATACGAAAGTCCCGATCCTAACTCATGATGAAATTGGGGAGCTGGCAACGGCCTTTAATCAAATGGGTAGGCAATTAAAGTTCAATATGAATGCCCTAAGCCAGGAAAAAGAACAACTATCTAGTATTTTAAGCAGTATGGCTGATGGGGTAATTACTTTTAATCGGGATGGTACTATTCTTATCACGAATCCTCCTGCTGATCGCTTTCTGCAATATTGGTATTATGAAAAAGGTGGATTCGGTTCAGACTCAGAATCTATTCCTTCACAGGTGATGGATCTTTTTCAACAGGCAGTAGATACAGAAAAAGAACAAATTGGTGAAATATCACTTCAAGGCCGTCATTGGGTGATTTTGGTTAGTCCTTTATATAGTAACCAATTTATCCGAGGAGCAGTAGCCGTTCTGAGGGATATGACAGAGGAAAGACAATTGGATAAAATGAGGAAAGACTTCATTGCCAATGTTTCCCATGAACTTAGAACACCTATTTCCATGTTACAAGGCTACAGTGAAGCGATTGTTGATGATATTGCCGAATCGCAGGAAGAGAAAAAAGAAATGGCAAAGGTTATCTATGATGAATCATTGCGAATGGGCCGGCTCGTAAATGAATTGCTCGATCTTGCCCGAATGGAAGCTGGGCATATTCATCTATCCATGGAAGATGTGAACCTTTCTACTTTCCTTAATCGGATTATCCATAAGTTTCAAGGATTGGCAAGAGACAATGAAATCGTATTGAATACTGAAATCGAAGATGGAGTTTTAACGTTTTTATTTGACCCAGATCGAATTGAACAAGTTCTGACGAATTTGATTGATAATGCGATAAGGCATACACCAAGAGGTGGAATTGTCACATTAATAGTAACTTCCGAAGACAAGGGGATTAGGATGGAAGTAAAAGATTCCGGATCCGGTATACCTGAGGAAGACTTACCATTCGTTTTTGAACGCTTTTATAAAGCAGATAAAGCAAGGACTCGGGGGAGAGCCGGAACAGGATTAGGGCTGGCAATTGCGAAAAATATTATTGACGCCCATCGCGGCCATATTTCTGTTCAGAGTAAAATGGATATTGGAACGACATTTTCCTTCCTGCTTCCACGAAAAAAGTAAAATAAACATATATTTTGCCGATTGTTCTTGATTCACGAGGAACAATTTAATGCTCATCCAGTCTCTCTCTGGATGAGCATTTTTGCTTATCCATTGAGTCTGGACTTAAATGGATTTCTAGTAAATACCTTCCTTTTTGCCCCCGAAAAGTCTATATTTAAAAGGGTGAAACTTTTTATACATATACATCGACTAATATTAATGAACGGGGAGGGGAATTGATGGACTCCGTTTTCGATGAGCTATATCAAAAATATCATCATGACGTTTTTCAATTTCTATTTTATATGGTTAGAAATAAAGAACAGGCTGAGGATCTTGCCCAAGAAGTCTATATTCGAGTATATAAATCTTATCATCGTTTTGAAGGGAAAAGCAGTGAAAGAACTTGGCTGTTTTCGATTGCAAGGAATGTTGCTATTGACTTTTTCCGTAAACAAAAGGGCTGGAAGGAAAGAATGCTTGAAAAATTTGATTGGTCAACGAATCAAGTAAAGGATGAGTATCCGATACCAGAAGAAATTACCGTACAAAAAGAAGAGATCAGGTGGATTTACAAATGTCTTGAGTTTTGCACGCTGGATCAGCGGTCTGTTATTATTTTACGCTATTTACAGGATTTATCCATTGCTGAAACTGCCCAGACTTTAGGGTGGACGGAAAGTAAAGTAAAAACAACACAGCACCGTTCCTTAAAGGTCTTGAAGAAGCATATGGAAATGCTTTTTGAAAAGGAGGGATTAAGTAGTGAAAAGGTCAGAGTGGAGCGATAATGAGCTCGAAGAATTATTAAGACAAATGCCAAAAGTAAAAGATCATCGCGATCCTCGTGACATTTACCAAAACATTTCATTAAAAAAGCGCAAAACGAAATCATGGCTCTTACCGGGCATGGCTGCTGCAGCTGCATTCCTTCTATTCATCATCTTAGTGCCTAAATTAATGGATGGGACAAATATCTCTTACGATCAGACACATGAAGAAAAATCATCAGCAAACAAAGAAATGAGTACTACTGAAAGGGATTCGACTATTGCTTTGAAGAAAGAGGATGCTTCATCCAAGGAACAGGCATATTCGGGAGCAGACCAGGCAGAACCTTTGAAAACTGAAAGCGTTAGAACGGCCATTTACGAGGATGAACTTGGAAATGGAACTGTATTCACCTATTGGATTCCAGATCCGCAAGCTCAAATACTAATTCCTATATCAACGATCGTTAATGATACTCAAGAACACACATGGCTTTCTCTTTACACGAAGACCATGGCGAATTTAAATGAAGAAGAATGGGGCTTATCAGATTTCTACCCCTTAAATGCGACAATGAAGCTTGACAAAAATAATAGCAGTGTTATAGTTAATGTTCCTGCCAACCACCAGTATGGGCAAGGGTCAGCCAATGAAACAATTTTTATGAATGTATTAAAAAAGGATATTTCCTCCAATAGCAATTTGAAGAAAATAAAGTTTTCAACAAATGGTAAACCGGGAATCCAATTAGGGAATTATGAACCGTTGGAAGAAACGGATATAGTTCCTGAGAATAAACATGCAATTTTATTTTATTATCCTGAAAGTAGTAATATCCCATTTCTAACCCCATCTGTAGATACATTTAGTGATCTTAATACTGCCTTTGAGGCAATGAAGATAGATAAACCTGAACTAGGTTTAAAAAGTTCACTTTTACCTTTGCAGCCGTTAACAGATATTTACGTTATGGACAAAACATTATTCTTATCATTTAAGGGCAATTCGAACCTAAAAGATGATCAAAAAACTTTATCATCATTTGAGGCATTGCTTCTGACAGCAAAGGAATTTGGACTAGAAAAAGTAGTCGTTAAGGATTCAGCCGTACCATATATCGGGCCATTCGATTTATCAAAAGAGAACAAGGTGCCGGTAGCGCCAAATTTGCGTAAAATACAATAACTAAAAAAATCAACCTATCCAGGTTGATTTTTTTATGAATAAAATACTAAATGACTCCAAATTATAACATGTATGCTCAGTACACTCCCCCGAAGGCAGGAAAATGTTCTAAACGTGAACAAACGAACATATGGTGTGGAGGGGAGGACAAGTTATAGAAGGAGGAATTAGACAGAATGCGTGATTACATAAAGAGGTTTTTAATCGCCATTATTATGGCGATTTGTGTCAGTTTATTATTTTTAGGCGGCAAACATTCGGAGGCGGCGGGTATACAGGAACAAAAAGAAATGAATGATCACTGGATTTGGCCGGCTGAGGGTGTCATTTCCGATACATATGGAACAAGGCAAGGCAAACATAAAGGAATCGATATAGCAGGAAAATTGGATACTCCTGTGCTGTCTGTTGAGGACGGAGTGGTAGTTAAGTCCTATTATTCTAATACATATGGAAATGTGGTTTTTTTAAAACACCCTAGTAATTATGTAACCGTTTATGCTCATTTAAACAAGCGGACAGTATCAGTAGGTCAAATGATTAAACAAGGTGATGAAATCGGAAAAATGGGGAGAACAGGACAAGCTACTGGAATACATCTTCATTTTGAAACCCACCAATTAGAATGGAGATATGATAAGAGATATGCCATGGATCCAGAAAAGTTGCTGGGTAAAGCAGATGTAGGCGAATACGTCCAGGGAGGCATTGCAAGTATCGGTGAAAATGTGTTAGTAGCAAGTTCCCATCTTCTATCGCAAATGGATGAAAACACAACACAAACAAATAGTTCACCAGCAATGGTAAAATACACCGTTAAATTGGGGGACACCTTGTACTCGATTGCACAGAAACAAAATATTTCTGTAACTAGAATAAAAGAAATCAACAATCTAACTTCGGATCTTATAAAGCCAAATCAAATTTTAATTGTTCAATAATATTCTGTAAACCCGCTGAACTTTGTGTGTTAGCGGGTATTTGTATTATTTAATTAAAAGTTACAAAAAAAGCACATAGCAAACCTTTTACTTAACAAAAGGATATTTCTTTAGTATAATAAAGTTATAATTTAATATCGATCTATCTTCGGGGCAGGGTGAAATTCCCGATCGGCGGTATTAGAGCAATGCTCTTGAGCCCGCGAGCCTTTTTAGGCAGGATTTGGTGCGATTCCAAAGCCGACAGTATAGTCTGGATGGGAGAAGATAGAGGTTCTGCAGGCGTTCAAAAATTTTTGTTTTACGAACGTTTATTAAGCGTGCCTTTGTATACTCCCTCAAGTAAACATACTTGGGGGATTTATTATTACATCGGTATTTAAATATTGCTGAACCTCTCTTCCAAAGGTGATGGATCAAAAAGGAGAGAGGAAAATGAAAAAAACAAAGAACACAAAGGTAAAGGTTATGGTGTCAATTGGAATGTTAAGCAGTATCGCATATCTTTTAATGCTATTAAATTTCCCACTGCCGTTATTCCCTAATTTCTTATTTGTCGATTTCAGCGACATTCCAGCGTTAATAGCCGCATTAATTTTTGGGCCAATTGCAGGAATATTAGTTGAGTTATTTAAAAATGTTCTAAATTATGTTGCGACAGGAAGCCAAACAGGAATTCCTGTGGGTCATATTGCCAATTTCTTAGCGGGAATTGTGTTTATTCTGCCAACGTATTTTGTTTATAACAAACTCAAAACTAAAAAGGGTATGACAATGGCGTTAATTGTAGGAACTGTTACAATGGCCGGTGTAATGAGTGTTTTAAATTACTTCTTCATTTTACCTGCCTATACAGTTCTCATGGGTTTTCCGGATATGCGCAATCTAGTTGTACCTGCTGTCTTACCGTTTAACATCCTAAAAGGAGTAATCATGTCTGCGATCTTTATGCTTCTGTTTATTCGGATGCAGGCATGGATTAATAAATTTACAACCGTAAAAGGTGCATAGAAATAGCAGCAGGGGCCACTCAACATCAGGCTCCTGCTGTTTTTTTGGATGTAAGGAAAATTACTATCCTTTCAGGAATAAGTGCAACTTTACCTCTGTCTTCCCCCTTAGGCGCTTGCCAATCGGAGAATTTTTTCATTAATTGTATTAAATAAAAAACCCCGCTTGTAAAAAGACGGGGGTCAGTAGCCTAAGAATATTTTATTGACAAAATATTATTCGAATTTAGTTGGATTACCATCGAATGGTTCGTCAGCAACTTTAATTGAATCAGTTGGGCAGCCTTCAAAAGCGTCCATCATATCATCGATTAATACATCCGGAATTTCAACGATCCCTTCATTTTCATCAAGAGTTACAAATGCGATACCTTCATCATCATAATCATAAATATCTGGTGCTGCTGCGCCGCATGCACCACATGCGATGCAAGTTTCCTTATCAACAATTGTATACTTTGCCATGAAAAAAAACCTCCCAGTAAAATAAAAAAAATTATTCTAACTCGTATCCCATAATAAAATGGAAACGCATTACTCATATCTATTGTAAAACTGTATGGGCAACTTTTCAATAGAAAAATGCTTTTAAAACATGGGATAGTTTCGTTCAAATTCATAAACTTATGCATTTTAAGACAACAACTCTCTTCATTTCATGTTAAAATAATAATAGAAAAAATGGAGAATTTGTCGATAAAATGTAGAAATAGTGGTGGGTCAAAAATGCTTCAATTAGAAGCCATCATTTTATATTGTTTAAAACAATTAAATAGTGAACGGACCATTTATTCTATTTATCACCTTTTAAATGGAAAAAAGTCATCGCAAACCATCCAAGATGCACATTTATTTTCGTTGAAGAAGTTTTTTGGGATTTATGAAACTTTAACTAGAGAATCCTTTGATGAAATCATTCAATCAATGATTAAAAAAGGGTGGATTGACCATTCGGGAGAACAACATTATCTTTTAACATATTCAGGTATTTCAATTTTAGAAATCAATCCAATTCCAAGCTGTTTAAATGGTTGGAGTTATCATCCTTATACTTCCTTGTTTTGGGAGAGATTATCGTTACTTATTCAAGTTACCTCGAACCTTGTATATAGAGATACGAGATATGTTCCCATTCAAAAAAACAAAGATGTTCATCTATGGCTGAAATCTGCCTTGAAGGAATTCAAAGCTCCAAGAAAAGAGTTAGGCAGCATACTACACTCTGAGTTAATCGAATGTTTCAATAAAACTAAGGAGATTAATCCCTCCATTTTGGTGTTTCGGTTAACTGGTTTTCAGCAAATTGGCCTAACTCCACTACAGATAATCAAAAAGTTAAATATGAACATTCATGATTACCATATCGGTTTTATTCATTCACTTCATTATTTGATACAAACGATTATGCAGGACCCTATTCGTTTTACCATGTTATCCTTATTAATCAAAGATTTTTACCAAAAAGATGAACTGACACTTTCATCAAGGAAAACATGGAAGTTATTAAATCAGGGATATTCCCCTGATACGATTGCTATGTTTAGGAATTTGAAAGTAAGTACAATTGAAGATCATCTTGTTGAATTTGCTTTACATGTCGATCATTTCTCGATAGATCCCTATGTGGATATAGAATTACAAACAAAAATTGTCGAAATTTCACGGGATATTGGAAGGAGACAATTAAAGCTGATAAAGGAAAAATTGAAAGCAGCAACATATTTTCAAATAAGATTAGTGTTGGCAAAGTATGGTGGGGAATGATGGAATTAGAAACACTATTATTAAAGCACTTTGGCTATCAATCATTTAAAACAGGCCAGAAGGAAGTTATATCATCGATTATGTCCGGTAAGCATACGTTGGCAATGCTTCCAACCGGAACCGGAAAATCCTTGTGTTATCAACTTCCGGGGTATATCCTGAACGGGCAGATTTTGATCATTTCTCCACTGCTTTCCCTAATGCAGGATCAAGTAGAGCAATTTAAACGTTTTGGTGAGAAAAGGGTCATTGCTTTGAATTCATTTCTTTCCCAAACAGAAAGAAATAATGTACTTCAACATTTAAACAAGTATAAGTTCATCTTTATTTCCCCAGAAATGCTGCGGGTTCCATTCATAATGAGAAAGCTCCAGCAATTAACAATTTCGTTATTTGTGGTCGATGAAGCTCATTGCATATCACAGTGGGGGTTTGATTTTCGTCCTGATTATTCTAAGTTAGGCGGCATACGAGAAAAGCTAGGGAATCCGCTTACGCTTGCACTTACCGCGACTGCGACAATGAAGGTACGTGAAGACATAATCGCTTCCCTTGGGCTTGAAGAAATAGTAAAAATAGAATCGTCGACAGATCGCCCTAATATTGCTTTTTATGTTGAAAAACTAACAGATTACCATGATAAACAATATCGGTTAACTGACCTTGTTTCAAGGCTCCAAAAGCCAGGGATTATTTATTTTTCTAGCAAAAAGGCTGCCGAACAAATGGCTGCCGTCCTTGAAGAAAAAGGGATTTGTCAGGCAATGGCATATCATGGAGGATTGGATCAAAATACTAGAATTTTAATTCAACAACAGTTTATTCATGGTCAGTTGGATGTTATTTGTGCAACGAGTGCTTTTGGAATGGGCATAAACAAAGAAAATATTCGTTTTGTTATCCACTATCACATGCCAATGCAAATAGAATCCTATCTTCAGGAAATCGGCAGGGCCGGCCGTGATG
>Ga0213825_1002386_pt1 | contig 11996 bp, 10 predicted proteins | sample MC6MC0900MG_FD_179896 | JGI IMG/M metagenome (GOLD analysis project Ga0213825, IMG submission 179896) | Enriched soil aggregate microbial communities from Iowa State University, Ames, United States - MC6-MC0900-MG | ecosystem: Environmental > Terrestrial > Soil > Unclassified | place: USA: Iowa... | reverse complement strand
TCACGGCTGGCGCCGTCACGGAAACGCACTTCTACGCCATAGTTCGCGATTTTATTAACGGTGGTATACGGAATGCTTTTGTCGCGCAGATCGCTGCGCAGGCTGTCGGCGTTCTGCTCTTGCAGTTTGCCCAGAGCCGTATCCATATCCACTTCCATCAGGAAGTGAACGCCGCCGCGCAGATCAAGACCGAGTTTCATCGGTTCCGCGGACAGCATGCTCAGCCAGCGAGGCGTTGCCGGCGCAAGGTTGAGGGCCACAATGTAGTCTTCGCCCAGCGCGCTGGTGAGTGCATCACGCGCGCGCAACTGTCCATCCTGCGTTGCAAAGCGGGCCAGAATGGCACCATTTTCCAGAGCGAGGGATTTGCTCTCGATATTGTCTTGTTTTAATACGGTCTGGATCTGATCCAACGTTTGCTCACTGGCGGCGCCACCGCGCGCACCAGTGATCTGAACGGCCGGATCCTCACCATAAAGGTTAGGAAGCGCATAGAGCAGGCCGACGAGAATCACGACGACCAGCATGATGTACTTCCACAAAGGATAACGGTTTAACACGGCAGTTCCCTTCGGGAAGAAAAAATTACAGCGCCTTCAAAGTACCTTTCGGCAGAACGGCGGCCACGAAATCACGTTTAACAACTACTTCAGTGGTGTCGTTCAGGGCAATAGAAACATAGCCAGTTTCTGCCACTTTGGTCACACGGCCAACTAAACCACCGCTGGTCAGCACTTCATCACCTTTAGAGATGGAATCCATCAGTTTCTTGTGATCTTTAGTACGCTTCTGCTGTGGACGCAGAATCATGAAGTAGAAGATCAGACCAAAGACCACCAGCATGATCACCAGAGAATACGGACTTCCCTGAGACGGTGCGCCTGCTGCGGCTACGGCGTCAGAAATGAAAAAGCTCATTAAATTTCCCTCATTGATGAATTATCAGACGTTCAGCGGAGGAACCGCCTTCCCCGTCCGTTGGTAGAACTCGCTAACAAAGTGCTCTAATTTACCCTCTTCGATAGCCTTACGTAAACCGGCCATCAAACGCTGGTAATAGCGCAGATTGTGAATCGTATTCAGGCGTGCGCCCAGTATTTCGTTACAGCGATCAAGATGATGCAAGTAGGCGCGGCTATAATTGCGACAGGTGTAACAATCACACTCTGCATCCAGCGTTGCGGTGTCATCTTTATACCGGGCATTACGAATTTTCACCACGCCATCGGTAACAAACAGATGACCATTGCGCGCATTGCGCGTTGGCATAACGCAGTCAAACATATCGATACCGCGGCGAACGCCTTCCACCAGATCTTCTGGCTTGCCGACGCCCATCAAATAACGCGGTTTGTCTTGCGGAATTTGCGGACAGACGTGCTCCAGGATTCGGTGCATGTCCTCTTTAGGTTCACCCACCGCCAGGCCGCCCACAGCGTACCCATCAAAGCCAATCTCTACCAGACCTTTAACCGAGACATCTCGTAAATCTTCGTAAACACCGCCCTGAATAATGCCGAATAATGCATTTTTATTGCCGAGTGAATCGAAGCGATCGCGGCTGCGTTGTGCCCAGCGCAACGACATCTCCATCGAACGTTTGGCGTAATCCCAATCCGCCGGATACGGCGTACATTCGTCGAAGATCATCACCACGTCAGAACCGAGATCGAACTGAATTTCCATCGACTTTTCCGGATCGAGGAAAATCGGATCGCCGTTGATCGGGTTACGGAAGTGCACGCCCGCTTCGGTGATCTTACGGATATCGCCAAGGCTGAACACCTGGAAGCCGCCGGAATCGGTAAGGATCGGTCCTTGCCAGTTCATGAAATCGTGCAGGTCGCCGTGCAGTTTCATGATCTCCTGACCTGGGCGCAGCCACAGGTGGAAGGTGTTGCCGAGCAGGATCTGCGCGCCGGTCTCTTTCACTTCTTCCGGCGTCATGCCTTTCACCGTGCCGTAAGTGCCTACGGGCATAAATGCTGGGGTTTCAACAACGCCACGATCAAAGACCAGACGGCCACGGCGCGCGCGCCCGTCGGTAGTATCTAATTCAAATTTCACATTAACCTCTGATCAGAGAAACAGTCTGATTCAATTATGCGCCGACGCTTTCGTCAGGCGCTTGTGGATTACGGGTGATGTACATCGCATCCCCGTAGCTAAAGAAACGGTACTGCTCTGCCACCGCGCTGTGATAAGCCGCCATGGTGTGCTGATAACCAGCAAAGGCCGAAACCAGCATAATCAGGGTCGATTCCGGCAGATGGAAGTTGGTGATCAGCGCATCGATCACCTGATAGTGATAGCCGGGATAGATGAAAATCTGCGTGTCATCGAAGAAGGGTGCAATCAGCGCATCCTGGCTGGCCTTCGCGGCGCTCTCCAGCGAACGTACTGAGGTGGTGCCCACGGCGACCACTTTGTTGCCGCGTGCTTTACACGCCAGCACCGCATCCACCACATCCTGCGGCACTTCCGCGTATTCGGCATGCATGATGTGATCCTCGATGGTTTCAACGCGCACCGGCTGGAAAGTCCCGGCACCGACGTGCAGCGTGACAAACGCCATCTCGACGCCTTTAGCTTTCAGCGCTTCCAGCAGCGGCTCGTCAAAGTGCAAACCGGCGGTCGGTGCGGCGACGGCGCCGGGACGCACGCCGTACACGGTCTGGTACAGCTCACGGTCAGCATCTTCATCCGGACGATCAATATACGGCGGCAGCGGCATATGGCCGACGCTGTTGAGAATATCCAGCACCGCGCGATCGTCTTCGAAGGCGATCTCAAACAGTGTGTCATGGCGCGCCACCATCGTGGCTTTGACACTTTCGTCATCGCCCAGCAGCAGCGCTGCGCCCGGCTTGGGCGCTTTGGAGGCGCGCACGTGCGCCAGCACGCGCTTATCGTCCAGCATGCGCTCAACCAGCATCTCGATTTTGCCGCCGCTGGCTTTACGCCCAAAGACGCGCGCCGGAATCACGCGGGTGTTGTTGAACACCAGCAGATCGCCCGGATTGAGCTTATCCATCACGTCTGTAAATACGCCGTGGCTTAACGCGCCGCTTGGACCATCCAGCGACAGCAAGCGGCAACCGCTTCGCTGCGCCTGCGGATAGTGGGCGATTAAGGATTCTGGCAACTCAAAGGTAAAATCGGCTACGCGCATGCTTCACTTCTTCAGGACTTAAAATCAGGCGGCATAGTCTAGCGGAAAAGCGGCAAATTCTGAACAACTGGCTGCGCTTCTGTGATTCTGCGAATACACAAAATAATTCGAGGTGCAGGCAGGCGGCAAACGAGAGCAGCTCCCGCACCTGTAACTTGAAGTATGACGTGTATATAATGCGCCATGAACTTTCTCGCTCACCTTCACCTGGCGCAGCTGGCTAACAGCTCTCTGCTGGGCAATCTCATGGCCGATTTCGTGCGCGGCAACGTGCAATCACAATGGCCTGCATCGGTGGTGGATGGCATTGCCATGCATCGTCGCCTCGACGTCCTGACCGATAACCTGCCCGAAGTGCGGATTGCGCGTGCGCTGTTTCGTCCGGAAACGCGCCGCGTGGCCCCCATCACGCTCGACGTGATTTGGGACCACTTCCTCGCGCTGCACTGGGATGAATTCCACCCAACGCAGTCGCTGGTGGCATTTACCGCGGCGGCTGAACAAAACATCGTGCCGCAGCTGGCGGGCACGCCGGAAGGTTTCATCGAGTTGAACGCGGTGATGTGGCGCGAACGCTGGTTTGAGCACTATGCCGAACCAACGCGGCTGGCACGCGTGCTCAACGGCATGGCGCATCGCCGTCCGCGCTTAGCCGCGCTGCGCGACTCCTATCAGGATTTTGTTGATCACTACGAGCAACTTGAGCCGCTGTTCTTCCAGTTTTATCCGCGCTTAATGGCCGCCGCGCGCGCGCAGGAATTGTAATATTAGGTAATTCAAGACCCGTCTGTTGGACGGGAAATTTCCCATCACCTACCCTGCGTGACCTTAATCTTCGTCACACTCAGGGAAATCTCATGCAGCATCTTATTGCCAACCGGCTCGCAGAAGCCGGTCTTAGCTACACGCACATCCTGGCGTTGGGGATAGTGATTGCCATTATCTTTGCCATCTCACTGCTTACTCACGCCATTCTGCACCGCGCTATCTTGCCGCTGCTGCGTCGCTACACCGAGAAAAGTAGCCGTCAGTGGCCAAAAGCGCTGATTAACAGTCGCCTGTTTAGCCGCAGCGTCTGGCTGATGCAAGGTGTGCTATTCAAATTACAGACTGAACTCTTCCTGCACGACAGTGCTCAGATCTATGCAGCGCTGCTGATTTTCGCCCAGCTGTGGATGATGATCTTCGCCCTGCTGATGTTGTTCTCCTTGCTGGATTTACTGCAGCAGCTCAGCGCGAATAGCATGCTAGCGCAGCAATTGCCGCTGCGCGGTATTATCCAGAGCGTGAAATTGATCGCCGCCATTTTAATGGTAATCATGATTATTTCGCTGCTGTTGGGTAAATCGCCTGGCGTATTGATCACCGGACTCGGTGCCATGACCGCGGTGCTGATGCTGGTATTTAAAGATCCAATTCTGGGTCTGGTGGCCGGTATTCAGTTGGCGGCCAATAATATGCTGAAAATGAATGACTGGCTGGAAATGCCGAAATATGGCGCGGACGGTGCGGTCATCGATATTTCTTTAACCACGGTAAAAGTGCGCAACTGGGATAACACCATTGTTACCATTCCCGCTTACGCCTTAATTTCCGACTCCTTTAAAAACTGGCGCGGCATGTCGGAATCCGGTGGGCGTCGCATTAAGCGCAGCATTCATATTGATACCACCAGTATTGGCTTCCTTGATGATGCCATGATGCAGCAGCTGAAAAGTGCGCATCTGCTGGCACCGTATCTGGATAGCAAAAGCGAAGAAGTGGCCGCATGGAATGCGCAACTGGGCTGTGATTTAGATTCGCCACTCAACGGTCGCCGCCTGACGAATATCGGTACCTTCCGCGTCTGGCTGCAGAGCTGGCTGGAGCAGCATCCGCGTATTCATCAAGAGATGACGTTAATGGTGCGGCAGTTAGCGCCAGGTGAAAACGGTTTGCCGCTGGAAGTGTATGTGTTCACCAACACCACGGTGTGGAAAGAGTACGAGAATATTCAAGCGGATATCTTTGACCATATTTACGCAGTGCTACCTACTTTTGGTCTGCGCGTCCATCAATCGCCAACCGGTAATGACATGCGTCAAATTGGCGTAAGAACCCGCCACTAAGGCTTCATCCCGTATTACCCGCCAGTAAGAAGAAAAATTTCACTGGCGGGCTTTTCCCCCTCTTGTCACGCGCAGCCATCTGCGGCTTAATGAAGCCTTTCTTAACTTTTGTTAACTTCGTCACACAGCCAATACGTCATTTTTGGCGTCTGTTGTTGCTTCGCCAGCTTGAAAATCATAAGAGGGAAAGATGTCATCAGCTTCGCTTACCGAACTCGACGCACGTTATCATTTCGCCTGTGATGTTGCCAAAACCGCCGCCAGCCGGGCTTTATCCTGGTATCAGCAACGTCATCAATTAGTGGTTGAGCATAAGAAAGATCTGCAGGATGTGGTCAGCGAAGCCGATCGCAACGTTGAGGCATTGGTCAAGCATCTGATCCACGAACGCTTTCCTGACGATGCGGTGTTGGGTGAAGAGAGCGGCGGCAATACTGCTGGCGCACGCTTTATCTGGGTGCTCGATCCGATTGATGGCACCAGCAGCTTTCTTAACGGCTTGCACAACTGGTGCGTATCGCTGGCGATCGTTTGTGAAAACGAAGCGGTGATTGGTGTGGTGTGCGATCCCAATCATCATGAAACCTTTCACGCCTGCCGCGGCAAAGGTGCATGGGTTAATGATAAGCGCATTCAGGCGCACAGCGCGCAGCAGCTCGATCAGGGATTGCTTGGTCTGAGCAGCTCCAACAGCCAACCGATTGAACCGCTGACCACTTTTATCAGCGCATTACTGGCGCAGGGCGGCATGTTTATCCGCAATGGCTCGGGGGCGTTGATGAGCGCATGGGCGGCGGCCGGTCGCTTAATTGGTTACTACGAAGCGCATATGAATCCGTGGGATGGCTTGCCGGGCATTGTGCTGATGCGCGAAGCGGGCGGCATTACCAACGATTATCTGGCTAATCACGGCTTGCAGAACGGCAATCCGGTGCTGCTGGCTAATGCGGTGATTTATCCGCAGCTGAAAGCGCTGTTGCCTGGGCATTTATCGTTATAATTTCCGTAATCGGTTAAGTTCGTTAATTTATGCGAACTTAACCTTCATGCAAAATTACTTAAGCGCGCTGTAAGTAATATTCTATTCCGAAGTGAGAATTTTCTCTTTTTTTCTTAAACATCCCGGCATCAATAAAAATACGATATGCTGCGCAAGTCAAACATCCCTTAGTAATACTTATTTTCTCCTTTTTTGTTGTTCTTTTTCGGCGCCAGGATGCGCCGAGATATTTTTCGGCATTTTATTATTTCGGGATGGCGTGATTATTTTTTTATATTATTTTTAATCGTCATCGATAAAAAAGGTCGCCATCAATGGCGACCTTACAATATCATCAGCTTTTACGCTTTTTCACTAGCGGCCACGCCAGTAATAGCAGCGCAATCCACGCAAAACCAACGTACAGCGACACGCGCGTATCCGGGAAGTAACCAATCAGCCCAATAATGAAGGCCAGGAATAGCACACCGAACCATGCGGTAGCGCTACCGCCCGGCATGGCAAAATCCAGCTTACCGGCTTGCTCTTTGCCAATCTTGCGGCGGAAGGCGATCTGCGACAGCAGAATCATGATCCACACCCAAACGGTAGCAAAGGTCGCCAGCGAGGCGATCACCAGGAACACTTTCTCTGGCATCAGGTAGTTGAGATACACCGCAATCAGCATCGCCAGCATCATCACCAAAACGGTCACCCACGGAATTCCGCGATTCGAAACCTTCTGGAATACTTTCGGTGCGTGGCCCTGTTGCGCCATGCCATGCAGCATACGCCCCACGCCAAACACATCGCTGTTAATCGCCGACAGCGACGCCGTCAGCACCACGAAGTTAAGAATTGATGCCGCCGCCGCAATACCCAAATGCTGGAAGGTCAGCACGAACGGACTGCCAGAAGTGCCCACCTGATTCCATGGATAAATCGACATGATGACGAACAGCGTACCAACGTAGAACACCAGAATACGCATCGGTACGGAGTTGATGGCGCGTGGAATCGAGGTCTTCGGATCTTCCGCTTCACCGGCAGTAATCCCGATAATCTCAATGCCGCCGTAGGCAAACATCACCATCTGCAGTGACAGCAGCATGCCGACAATGCCGTGCGCGAAGAAGCCGCCGTTGGTCCACAGATTGTGAATGCCGGTCGGCTGGCCGCCGTTGCCGATGCCCCAGAAAATCATGCCGAAGCCGGCGAGAATCATGATGATGATGGTGGCGACTTTGAAAAAGGAGAACCAGAACTCCACTTCGCCAAATACTTTCACGCTCATCAGGTTGATGGCGCCGATAATCAGCACCACGCTCAGCACCCAAATCCAGTGCGGCACATCGGGGAACCACACGCCCATGTAGATACCAAAAGCCGTTACGTCGGCAATCGCCACAATCAGGATTTCAAAACAGTAGGTCCAGCCGGTGATGTATCCGGCCAGCGGGCCAAGATAATCCTGCGCATAGCGCGAGAATGAGCTGGCCTGCGGATTGTTGACCGACATTTCTCCCAACGCACGCATGATGATGTACGCCACCGCACCGCCGATAATGTACGCCAGCAGCACGCTTGGACCCGCCATTTTAATGGCATCCGCCGAGCCGTAAAACAGCCCGGTGCCAATCGCCGATCCCAGCGCCATAAAGCGAATGTGGCGCGTGCTCAGTCCGCGTTTGAGCTTATTGGTTTCTTGCATAACACTCAGTACCTTGAAAATGAAAAACCACGGGCAAGCCCGTGGTTGGAATTAACAGCAATGTCGCTTACTGATGAACCGCGACCTGCTCACGTCCTTTTGCCCGATCAACTACCGCGGCAATCACCAGCATCGCCAGCGATGGCGGCAACCAGGAAAGTCCCTGATCGGCCAGCGGCAGATGCTGGCTGAACAGCGGCAACACATCTTTAAAGCTGGTGGTTTTGATGGCATCAACGATACCGAACAGCAGGCTTACCAGCATAGTCGGCGCGATAATACGCGAACTTTTGTTCCAGAACTTCAGCGTGAAGCTCAGCACCACCAGCACGATGCATGGCGGATAAATCGCCGTCAGCACCGGAATCGAAATCTGAATCAGATGGCTCAGACCGAGATTCGACACCACCATCGAGAACAGACCCAGAATAAATACCAGCGTTTTATACGACAGCGGAACATATTGCGCAAAGAATTCTGCACAGGCGCAGGTCAGGCCCACCGCCGTTACCATGCAGGCGACGAAGATCAGTGCCGCAAGGAAGAAGCTGCCCATGCCGCCGAAGGTCTGCTGCACGTAAGCATGCAGAATCTCAGCACCGTTCGCGCTTTGCGCCACCAATGCGCCGCTATCGTTACCGAGTTTGAACAGCGTCAGGTAAATCAGCGTCAAACCGATACCGGCGATGATGCCCGCCAGCATGGTGTAGCGCGTCAGCAGTTTGGCATCTTCAACACCGCGTGAGCGCGCCGCATTGACGATGACGATACCGAACACCAGCGCTCCCAGCGTATCCATGGTCAGATAACCATTAACGAAACCGCTGGAGAAGGCGGCACGCTGATACTCTTCGGTGCCCGGCGAAACGCCACCGGCCGGCCAGATCAGCACGGCAACGCCGAGCACAATCAGCGCCAGAATTTTCAGCGGAGCGAGGAAGTGGCCGACGGTATCCAGCAGTTTGCCCGGATACAGTGAGATGCCAATCACCAGCGCGAAGTAAATCAGGCTGTAAATGAACAGCGGCAGTGTGCCGTCGCCGGTCAGCGGTGCAATACCTACGGCAAAGGAAACGGTGGCGGTACGCGGCGTGGCAAACAGCGGGCCAACAGCCAGGTAACACACGGTCGCCAGCAACAAGCCTGCGGCTTTACCAATCGGCGAGCTCAGCGCATCAATGCCGCCGCCCACACGCGCCAGCGCGATGACGGTGATCACCGGTAAGCCAACAGCCGTAATCAGGAAGCCGAAAGCCGCAATCCAAACGTGTTCGCCAGACTGAATCCCCACCATCGGTGGGAAGATGATATTTCCTGCGCCAACGAACAGGGCAAACGTCATGAAGCCCAGCGCCAGGATATCCTTGGAGGTTAAACGATGTGTCATAAACTTCTGTACTGCCTGTAGCTGATGTTGCGGTGGAAGTTGAGTTCGTGTTGTCCTCTGGATGCGCTAAAACAAGGGCTTATCAGGCAAGACCAGCGTGTTATGCGGGACTAATCGTTAAAGCGCAGGTGATTTAATCTACTTTTCTTCTGTTCGCAGAGGGATAAATCGACAACGGCGCAAATTAGAACGTTTATAGCGAAGAAAGGCAATACAGGATCGAAAAACCAGAAGGATATAACAAGATAGTGGGATAAAGCAGTGAATCACGGTGGAATAGCGGCAAAACACCTCAGATGATTTGCTAAATGTTTCCTCGATGCGAGAGATCTCTTTGCATAAATCAGCCTGCAGATGCACAAAAGGCGCGATTTACGCGCCTGTTTGGCTAACTTTACAGCATTACCAGACTGTTCTTGCTATATCGACCACCAGACGAATCTTCTGCCATTGCTGCTCTTCGCTCAGGCTGTTGCCCTCTTCGGTTGAGGCAAAGCCACACTGCGGGCTGAGGCAGATTTGATCAAGGCTCACGAACTGTGACGCTTCCTGCAAACGCGCTTTCACCTGCTGCGCATCCTCCAGCTCGCCGGTTTTGGTGGTGATCAAACCCAGCACCACTTGCTGATGACCCGGCTTGAGGAAGCGCAGCGGCTCAAAACCACCTGAACGTTCGTTGTCATACTCAAGGTAGAAAGCATCGATATTTACGCCGCCAAACAGCACTTCGGCGACCGGCTCATAGCCACCTTCGGAAATCCAGGTTGAGCGGAAGTTGCCGCGACACACATGCAGCCCAACGGTCAGATCCTCTGGCTTACCTTCCAGTGCAGTATTCAGCACTTCAGCATAGATGCGCGCCAGTTCCTGTGGATCTTCACCACGCTCGCGGATCTGCTGCTGCTGTTCGGTTGAGCACAGATAGGCCCACACCGTGTCATCCAGCTGCAGATAACGGCAACCAGCCTCATAAAACGCTTTGATGGCGTCTTTGTAGGTCTGCGCCAGATCGGCGAAGTACTCTTTCAGATCGGGATACACCGTGGCATCGATCACCTTACGGCCACCGCGGAAGTGCAGCACGCTTGGGCTGGGAATGGTCATCTTGGCAACCGCATCGCCCGCCACGCTTTGCAGGAAGCGGAAGTGATCCAGCATCGGGTGTTGAGGATTAAAAGCCACTTTACCAGTGACTTTCACGCCGTGCGCTTTGGTCTGCACGCCGTTGAACTGAATGCCCTGCTCCGCTTCGAACAGCTCGACGCCGTGCAAATCGCCAAAGAAATCGAAGTGCCACCAAGCGCGACGGAATTCACCATCGGTAACGATCTGCAGGCCGTTGGCACGCTGCTGCTCCACAACATGGCGGATTTCGCGATCTTCAACCTGACGCAGTTGATCAGCGTTGATTTCGCCATTGGCAAACTGCACACGCGCCTGCTTAATGGCTGCGGGACGCAGAAAACTGCCGACGGTATCGGCGCGGAACGGGTTATGACGTGGCATTTTATCTCCTGGCTGAGCGCATAGTTGCGTCAGGGTATAATTTCGCTGGGTTATTTCAGCCATCTGGACGGCTATATGTCCACGAAGAATGCCACGCTGTTACCCTTTCGGCAACGGAAGAAAATTCAGCTTACATGAAACTATTTCATGTTCAGATGCACGTTCTTCAATTTCCCTCAATTGCCGCTCGCGCTTGCGCCATCTGGCTATCTGATAATGGCAGATAACCCGCTTCGCTCACCCGACGCTGACCTTGTGGCGATAACACCTGATGCAGAAAGGCATTCACCAGCGGCGGCAGCGGTTTGCCGGGTGCTTTGTTGACGTAGATATAAAGCGGGCGCGACCACGGATAGCGGCCGCTGCGAATCGATTCGGCATCCGGCATCACGCTGTCGCCGTTCGCCGTGACCACCGGTAGCATTTTCACGCCGCTGAGATGAAAACCAAAACTGGCATAACCGATGCTGTTGGGCGTGGCGGCAACGGCTTGTACCACCGCCGCAGAGCCGGGGAATTCAGCGACATCAGCACGGAAATCACCTTTGCACAGCGCCTGCTGCTTGAAGAAGCCCCATGTTCCCGACGCCGAGTTACGGCCATAGCGCTGGATGCTGCGCGTGGCCCACTGGCCTTCGCTCAGGCCAAGATCGCCCCAGCGCTGCGGCACTTGCTGCCCGCCGCACAGACGCGTGATGGAGAACAGCGCATCGAGTTGTTGCGGCGCGATGCGCGACAGCGGATTGTCCTGATTAACCACTACCACCAGCGCATCCATCGCCACCGGCACCGCCAGCGGCGGATAGCCGTAGCGCGCGGTAAAAAGTTGACGTTCGTCGATCTGCATCGGCCGGCTCATCGCGCCCAGCTGGGCAGCACCTGCCGCCAGCGCCGTCGGCGCAGTAGAAGATCCCGCCGCCTGCACCTGAACGTTGACGCCCGGCGACTGGCGGCTGAAATCCTCGCCCCATAATGTCATCAGATAACCCAGCGTATCCGATCCAACGCTGCTCAGATTGCCGGTTAGCATGGTTTGTTGGCCGTGTGCCAAAGCAGAGCAAAGCAGCAAGAGGGAGATCAACAGCGATTTCATTGGCGATTCCGCAATTCAGTAAGACGCCTATTCTGGAGCG
>Ga0213825_1002385_pt1 | contig 11999 bp, 20 predicted proteins | sample MC6MC0900MG_FD_179896 | JGI IMG/M metagenome (GOLD analysis project Ga0213825, IMG submission 179896) | Enriched soil aggregate microbial communities from Iowa State University, Ames, United States - MC6-MC0900-MG | ecosystem: Environmental > Terrestrial > Soil > Unclassified | place: USA: Iowa... | reverse complement strand
TGCAGAATGGATGCTAGATGTATTAGACAACCGTCCAGACCTTGAAAACTTGGCAGGTAAAGGTAACAGCTACCCACGTCCAGACTGGCGTCCAGTGACTAAGTTTGAACGCCGCGGTATTGAGTCAGGTCATAAGATTAATGACTTTATCTTTAAAAAGATTAAGTAAAGAGCATATTATTTTTACTTAAAAATATGGCATTAAGTTTTAATGATTTAATGCCATGTTTTTTTAAACTAGAAATAGTTAATGAATTGAATTAATGACAAGTAAAATTTTATAGAAAATTAAAATATTACTTATTTAAAAATACTTAATTTTTGCATACAAAAAAGCCTAAAATCTTTAAAAAAGATATTTAAGCTAAATTTAATTAACTAAGATTTAAATCATTTATTCTTTTATCTAATTCCTTTTCATTACCATCAAGAAGAGGTGTACCTTCATAATAAAACTTAGAAGAATATTTGCCATTATGGTCTAAAAATAAAGATAAAGCACACCAATTATCACCAGATTTTTCACACTCTTCAAAAAGAATATTTATTGTCTTATAAGGTTCCATAGAAGAACGTAAAGGATAATCAGCCGTATATAATTTTAGATTATCACCAACCCAACATAAAGCTGTATCCTTATTTCTCAATCCAATATTATTATCTCTAAGTCTTTCAGTATAATAGACAATATTTCGCCAATCATTTACGGCCAAAGATACAATTTTTTGAAGTATAAAATTAATTAATTCTGATTTCCTTAAAAAATCCATTTTATCCCCCTGCTCTATTTTCAAATTGAACTCTAATCCACCTACCATCTGCTTTCTGAAATTTAGTTACAAAACCTTCTGGACGAATTGAGTTACTATCATAAATTGCCTTAATCTTAACAGGATTTTTGGGTGCTTACTTAGATACTATTGATGAAGATAATGCACCTCATTAATTATGACGAATCATTAAAGGAAGAAGTCATTTTACTTCTTTCTTGGATTTAGAATTACATCAACCACTCGATTAATCTCAATATTTTGATATTTTTGAGATCAAATCCACTACCTCGGTAGAAATGATATTCCGAATGGCAGGTTAAGAGGCTGATTCAATCCCAACCAACAAAGCAGACATAAAAGCACGCTTATCAATCACCTCATTATCAAATGCCAGTTCAATTCGATCAAAAAGAATACTAAAATCCTCACTGGAATCCAAAATTGTCGCACTGAGTAAAGCTATTAGTCGTTGTCGTGAGCCCTGAGGATATGTATTAAACTCTGGCAAAAGCAAAGTTCTGACAGCTTTAACTACATCCTCAGACTGATTCACATTCAAACCATGCAGTTTCAAACAATCCTCATGGCTTACATAGTTGACATCAAACACTTTAAGCACACTAAGTAAATCGAATATTTCCTGTTTTGCTTTCATTATTCACCCCAAATAGGAAAAGCCATGTTTATTTGGCCATTCTTGAACCAAACCTGTACAGAATATGACTTCCTGTAGGTTAGAGTAGCAAAATATTATTTATTCTCATAAAATAATTAAATTGTGGGATATAAAGTAGCCAAAATATTTAAAAATTTTAAAAAGATATTTAGGTTAAATTTAATTAATTAAGATCTTAAATCATTCATTCTTTCATCTAATTCCTCATCATTACCATCAAGAAGAGGTGTGTCTTCATAATAAAACTTAGAAAAATATTTACCATTTTTATTAATAGTCAAAAGTAAACCACACCATAGATTTCCACAGTTGTGAGCTTCTTTATATAAATTATTTATTGCTTCAAAGAGCTCCTTAGAAGCTCTTAATGGGGGGCCTTTCGAATTATCATAAGATGTCTTCTCTTTACCAATCCAACATTCGGCAGTAGATTTATTCCTTATCCCAATATCTTGATCGTCTAATCTCTCCGTGTAATAAAGTACTTGCTCCCAGTTTCTGGGCGCAACGTAAGAAATTTCTTGGACAATTATATTTAAAAGCTCTGATTGATATAATAAATTCAGAATTTATCCCCCAGCTTTATTTTCATATAAAGTTGTTAACTAATAGACATCTTTTTGGTATTCAACTTCAAAACACTATCAGCCTACCATCAAAGATATATATTAATTTCATTTAAAGTTGAAGATTTATCAATACACCTTCCTAAACATAGATATATTTCAACGATATCCTCATTAAATTAAATGTAAAAATTATTACTTAAATAAATATATAACTTAAAATAAATTAGACAAAAAATTAATTTTTCTTAAAAAAGAATTCACTAATCAACTTAAAATTACCATCTTTAAATTCATACCTTCTTGAATAGTTTAAAGCTTCAACCTCTGATCGATATAATAAAAAAACATTAGATTTAGCTTCATTTAACAATTTATTAAATATATTATCTATTTCACATATTCCATCTACCTCCAAAATCCATTCAACATGCTTATGATCTGGATAGTTCCACTCATCTTCACACGGATTAAAATTTTGAAAAAGCCTACATTCTGCCTTACCATCAGTTTTTGCTAAAAAATAATCTCCCCAGAAAGAACTATCATGAGGTATAAATACAACTCCTAAAATTTCACTCAACTTTAAAATCATATTTTCTTCGTTATCATAACTCACGCCATAATAATCATATTTTTCCATAATGAAATCTTATCCCAAAATATAAATTTTCTGTACAACCATGAATATTAAATACCCTCTTATAAGAATTAATCATTTCAATTCAGTAATGGTATACATATGAGCTATTTCCCAAGCTATTTTTTTTGCTTTTAAAATATCATCTTGATGAAATGCATCAATCATTTCAATAGTTTTTCTTTCAATTTGTAACGCCTTTACAGTGTCTTTTTGAACTTCAAAAACTATTTCTTCCCACAATCTTTTTATTTCAACAAAAATACCTTCCCACTCATTATTTTCACTTTCAGATAACTGATTATCTTGAGTATTGTTTGAGATTAAGGATAATTTATTTTCTATCCATCTTAGTTTATCTTTTAATAACATTTATATATATCTCTCATTAAGTGAATTTACTTAGTAACTCTAAAACTTATTTCAATTTAGTAATATCGTATAAATCGGCCAACTCTCTAGCAATTTTTTGCCCTTCGCTCTTATCGCCCTTATCAAAGGCATCCATCATTTCTTGAAGTTTAACTCCAACATAGTCAGCTTTCACTAGGTCTTTTTTAATTTTTAGTCTAATTTCAGACCATAGCTCTCTTACATCTTTAATTCGTTCTTCGTGAATAGCTTCTTGAGTAGGAAAGTATTTAAGAAGCCAATCATCATAATCATCTGGAGCACAATGTGCTACAGTAACAAGAGAATCTGTTAATTCACCTAATTTTTCTCTTAAAGACATTTTACTAACTACCTAGATTCATAAATATTGTACATATCATCTTTTTTGTGCTTTTAAAATATTATCTTCATTAAATACATCGAGCATCTTAAAATATTATTTCAATTTAGTAATATCGTATAAATCGGCAAGCTCTCCAGCAATTTTTTTTCCTTCATCCTTATAACCTTTATTAAAAGCATCCATCATTTCTTGAAGTTTAACCCCAACATAATCGGCTTTCACAAGATCTTTTTTTATTTTTGGCCTAATTTCAGACCACAACACTCTTAAATCTTTCATTTGTTCTTCATGAATAGCCTCCTGTGTAGGAAAGTATTCAAAAAGCCATTCATTATAGTTATCTGGAGCACAGTACTCTACTGTGACTAATGAATCTTCTAATTCACCTAATTTTTCTTTTAAAGACATCTTATTAATTACCTTAATTCAGTAATGCTATACATATGAGTTTTTTCTTTTTTAAAATCTCATCCCGATGGAATACATCAAATATCTAAAAAAATTATTTTAGCTTGGTAATATCGTACAAATCAGCAAGCTCTCTAGCAATTTTTCGCCCTTCAATCTTCTCCCCGTTATCAAAAGCATCAATCATTTCTTGAATTTTAATTTCAACATAATCGGCTTTCACCTGATCTTTTTTAATTTTTGGTCTAATTTCAGACCACAATGCTCTTAGGTCCTTTATCTCTTCTTCATGAATGGCTTCTTGAGTAGGAAAGTACTCAAGTCGCCATTCGTTATAATCATCTGGAGCACAATGCACTAGTGTCATAAGGGCATCTTCTAATTCACCCAATTTTTCTTTTAAAGACATCTTATTAATTACCTTAATTCAGTAATACTATACATATGAGTTTTTTCTTTTTTAAAATATCATCCCGATGGAATACATCAAATATCTCAAAAAATTATTTTAACTTGGTAATATCATATAAATCAGCAAGCTCTCCAGCAATTTTTTGCCCTTCGCTCTTATCGCCCTTATCAAAGGCATTCATCATTTCTTGAAGTTTAACTCCAACATAATCGGCTTTCACAAGATCTTTTTTTATTTTCGGTCTAATTTCAGACCACAACTCTCTTAAATCTTTCATTCGTTCTTCATGAATGGCTTCTTGAGTAGGAAAGTATTTAAGAAGCCACTCATCATAGTCATCTGGAGCACAGTACTCTACTGTGACTAATGAGTCTTCTAATTCACCTAATTTTTCTTTTAAAGACATCTTATTAATTACCTTAATTCAGTAATGCTATACATATGAGTTTTTTCTTTTTAAAATATCATCGCGGTGGAATACATCAAATATCTAAAAAAATTATTTTAACTTGGTAATATCGTATAAATCAGCAAGTTCTCTAGCAATTTTTTTTCCTTCAACCTTATCCCCCCTATTAAAAGCGTCCATCATCCCTTGAAGTTTAATTCCAACATAATCGGCTTTCACTAGGTTTTTTTTAATTTTTGGTCTAATTTCAGACCACAACTCTCTTAAATCTTTAATTCGTTCTTCATGAATGGCTTCTTGAGTAGGAAAGAATTCGAGATACCACTCATCATAATCATCTGGAGCACAATGTGCTACAGTAACAAGAGAATCTGTTAATTCACCTAATTTTTCTTTTAACGTCATTTTTGTAATCCCCTAGGAATATTTACTTAATTTATAAAATGAATTTACAATCATGAGATTAGTATAGTGTAAAATATTGATAGACATGTTAGAAGATTATTTAAATACTACCGATGAAAATAATACACCTCTTTGTTAAAGAGGACGAGTTAGTATCATCAAGAATGAAGTGCGAATTACTATAATTCACTCCTAGTAATATTATCAATTTAAGTTATTATTATTCGATATGAGTAATAATCATATTATTTTATAAATGCGCGTTATAATTCAAAAGAAAATCACTTACTACATGAGATAACAAGTCAGTCATAATTGAAAGGATTTAAGATAGCAATCACTGATACAGACTCTTCTTCGAAAATCCTATCAACAGACCAAACACTCTCACTTACTTCCCAACGCAGCTGAGTCTCGTTTAACGCTTCTAAGATTTCATTCTTTATATCAATCATCTCCAATGGTCGATTTGCCATTCCTCCCCTAAGACGATTTATTGAAATCTCTACTGCTTCTATATCTTTAAAAGAAACAAAACCCTCTGGTCCTTCTAAATAATTTTCGATAGAGATTGTTAACATTTGCCCCCATCTACCTTTCTCAACCGAAGAATCTTGCTTCCGAACTATATGGACCCAACAACGCAATTCTGCTCTTAGTCTGCATAGCGAAGACCAATATAATTCTATTCTATCAATTGTCATTTCATTAACCTATTTTCATTTTTTCAATAATATTCATTTAGATGAGTTAAGTATTTAACACTTGAACCATAATTTATGTGGGCTTAATCAAAAAAAAACTACTTAAAAACTAGCATCCGATGACTAATTTTGAGCACCCTAGCATTAAATCAAATTATAATATTAATGACTTTATTTTTAAGAATTTTAAGTAACAAACGTATAATTTTTGATTAAATTTACCATATTAAGCATTCAATTTTTATTGTTATATCTTAGAGATTACCCATCAATTAAATCAAGAAATTTTAATAAAAAATAAGACTAAAAGCATAGAATTAAAATTAAATTAAGGTCACTTTTCTAATTTCAGCAAGAGAATTATAATCCAACAATCTAATATTAAAGTTATATTCCATATCCATCATGAATAAAGGATAAGGCAATAGTCTTTGAATTTTTAAAGCAAAATCAATAGCTTCATCTCCAACGCCTTCTATTGTTAAAGTTTCAGCATCTTTACTCATTCTAACTATAGTTGAACTTCCATTTAAGGAATACTCACATTCCAAAATAGCACCAATGAAGTCTCCAACTTTTAAATTTGAAACCCCTAAAATACTTGAAATGCCCCCTACTATCTGATTAATATCAAATTTTTTATTTTCTCCTAAATAAATTAACAACTTACTCATTTTGGTTCCTTTTAAAAATTGTAGAACATTAGTCTTAATATTTTTTGATTTCCATAAAATACACAATGCTTTTAAATACCCCATAAAAATATTATATTAATTTTAGATATTTAATATTTTCTCATATACATCATCCAATACTTCACTCATATCTTTACTTTCATTTTGAAGAATATAATTTATATTATTATCATTTAAAATTCTATAAGAAACATTAAAATCCTCTTGTAATAAATTCAACTGAATACCATCAAAAAAGATTTCCCACATTTTTTTCAAAAAATAATCAACTGCAACATCAGAAAAATCTAAAAGATCAAAAGAATCCAACACAAATGAAATATACTTTTTATTATTTGATATATTCATATAATACAACGAATGCATCACTCTTTCTTTCGTCGAATCATCTAATCTCATAAATTCAGGCTTTACCAATTCTTCTAATAAAATATCGATATGTTTAAAACTAGTAAAATCTATATTATTAAATATAGCCCCTTGAGTTTGAACTTCATCAAAATCTCGATAAAATAATATATTTGATAAAAAAAAGCAGATATAAAAAGGATTAATATTTCTTTTTATCATCATTTAACCTTGTTAATTTAAAACCATTAAAGTCAAGAAATGTTTAAAGTTCACAAGACACTTACATAAAATATATTATAATTATCTAAAAATTACAATATTTCATTCCAGTCTCACCCAGCAAGACCAGCACCAAGCATAGGATAAGCTATTTTACAAGAATAGAAATCCTGTTTAATTTTTGAAAAAACAGATCTAATAGCAAGATAGTCTGCTTTCATGCCTTTCCCCCTCCAATTATATTGTGTATATGCATTAACAATAATAAAGTTAATATTATTTCTTGTAATCGATGCAAGACTATAAGAGCCCAATATTTCCCTGCTACCAACCTCAGTCTGTAGATCTGGCAAATAAGCTTCAGGAAATTCTTGTTTAATTACTTTTGCTATTCCCGCACACATTGTACAAAAGCAATTACATCCATGAATAATTACATCAAAATTTCCATTTTTTGCTAGATCAATAAGATCATCATTGATGATATTCAAATTAAATTCTGCCTTACTGCATGATTCCATATCTCATCAAACTCAGCTTTTGATATAGAAATTATACTCTCGTCAAGCTCTCCAAACTCTGGTTGATCTGTAAAATCATACTGTTCATGAAAATATTCTTTAGGAGTTGCCCAATAAAAAACTCCTTCAAAAACACTAATATGACGGATTATCAATCCTTTTTCCACTTCACAATAGAACGTTCCTTCTATTCCATCACGCGATTCTGTGTACGTCTTAAAATATTCATTCATGGTAATACTTTCCCACACCTAACAATACGTTAAAAAATAGCTAAAAAAACAAAAGAGCCCAGTACAAATGAAATATATTATAATTACCCCAAGCTTATAATATTTCGTTTGGTGGTAAAATTTTATATCCCGAATTAATTACTTCACTCCCCCAGTTCTCAAACATCAAACCATAAATACTCTTAAAAAAATCTCTAGGTTTTTCAATTTTCCAATTATAAGGAAAATAAAAACATGTTTCATCATCAGACTCTAATAATTCAGCGAAGTTATAATTCTCAGTCAGTAAAGCTTTCTCTAATGAGAGCATAACTACTGCTTTATGATGAACATTATACTTTTTATTTTTTACTTTAAAAAAATATTCATTAAATAAGGGTTTCATTTGAGTAAAGTCATTTGGATCATATTCGGATAAGTAATTTTCCCATTCATCCCGATCATACACCTGAAAGGGAGTCAAAGCATGTGCTGGACTTGCTGAAAAATTAACAGTGCTATTCGGATACTTTAATGACATACTAAATATTTCTCTATTTTCTCGAAATTAAAGTTTTAATTACATCTACAATAATTTCAAATTTTATATTTATTTTAAGATTTTCAGCATATCAAAAGTCAATAACAAAGGTAAATAAAATAATTATTAATATGTTAATCACTCATGTAAAAGCTCTAAAAAATCTTTAAAATTATTTGAAATTGGATATATTTCCGACAAGAAGCTATCAAGTAAAATTATTTTAGGCGATGTTTTTGTTTCTCGATAATCAAAACAAATCAAGAAATCCCCTGCATCTCTTGCAAATGGTAAAATACCTTTAGGAATTATAGAATTATCAATTGCATACCATAAGAATGAACCATACTCATGTGATTGAGTTAGCGGAAAAAAATCACTTATACATGTTTCATCATCACCGTAATAAAAAGAACCAACCTCGATATATGCAGGGTTTGCATATTCAACTAAACTTTTATACAAGAAGGGAAATTCAATATTCAAAATAGATTCAATCTTTAAAATTTCATCTAAATTTAAATTTTTAGGTCCACTTAAACCAAAATCAGACCAACTTTTAGATAAACTCATAGTTTATTCTCCATCAATATATCGTCTTATTATTTAGGTTAAATATCAACCAATCCACTTTTAAGATCATTAACCTCTTCAATATTATAATCAATCATTGCTAAAAAAAATTCATTAAAATTTTTAAAAATTTCAATTTCCTCTCCAGCATACCAAATTACTACCCAGCTATTGATGAATTAGGTTTACCTATTAAAAAAATATCTTTATCAATTAACGTAGCTGCTATTGGCATCAAATCAGTTCTACGAATACCTTTTTTAGAAAGATATGCAATATCGATTATATTTAATAAATCCAATGCATATTGCTTTTTTTCTCCTTCTATTAAATCTGTCAGACCAAATAAATCTACATATTGATAAAAGCCTTTCCATCCATTTGCATACAAAAGAAAGCTCTTGTAAAATTTATCAATTTCCTCATCCAATATAATTTCAGTTTTTATAACATCATCTATTGTTGCAGCTAATTCAGGTAAATAATAAGGCCAAATTTTCTTAGTATCTGCCTCATACAAAGAATTTTTCACAAGAGCCAATCTCGCTATTTTCTGAGTCCAATCCATTACCTTTCTCTATCAATTAAAATATAACGATAATTTCATTTAAAATATTAAAGGCAAGCTAGCAACAAATTATAAAATATGAATAATAGAAGAGATCATAAAAATTTATTTAGAGTTGATGTTTTTGCCAAATCAAAATAAGAAAATTATTTTTTCTTATAAAAAACCTCATTGATCAATTTAAAATCACCATCTTTAAATTCATACTTTTTTATATAATTTAAAGCTTCTACCTCTGATCGATATAGTAAAAAAATATTAGATCCTGCTTCATTTAACAATTTATTAAATATATTATCCATTTCAGGGGTTCCATTTATTTCCATAATCCACTCAACATGCTTATGATCCGGGTAGTTCCAATCATCTTCACATGGATTAAAATTTTGAAAAAGCCTACACTTACCATTACCACCAATTTTTGCTAAAAAATAATCCCCCCAAAAGGAACTATCATGAGGTATAAATACAATTCCCAAAATTTTGCTTAATATTGAAATCATATCCTTTTCATTATCATAACTCACACCATAATAATCAAATTTTTTCATAATCAAATTTCATCTAAAATATAAAAACATATATATTAAATATTATTATAAAACAAGATACAACTAGATATTTTATTTTTTATTTAAAATAAGAAAATTTAAAAAACAATTAACTTAACTATATTTCCTATAATATCCTTTAAAGTATTTAAAAAAATATAGAAAATTTACGCTATATTATAATAAATGATCTTTTTTCTTCAAAGAGTGCAAATAGTTAGCTATTTCTTTTTCACCTCGCTCTAAAGCGAACGCCTCAGCATCAAGATTCTGTGCATAATCTCCAGTATATGCCACTTTATAATTTACACCATGATTAATCAAAATTTTAACAATATCAAGATTTCCACGATAAATTGCAGTAAATAAAGGATTTTTTCTAGAATCAGATGTTATTATCTCTATATTTAAACTCAAGAGATATTCAATAATTTCAAGATTTTTTTTATTAACTGCCTCACTTAGGGCATTGCCGCCGAAAGGTCCGCCTTGCTCATCAATATCAATTCCAGCTGACATCAAGTATATAATAATATCTTTACGATTATGTAAAGCAGCGTCATGCAGCCAAGTACCGAAAGGAGTTTTAAAATTTAAAATTCCTAAATGCCTGTGATCTTTTAATAACTTTATAGCTAACTCATTATTACCATCTCTAATGGCACTATGGATATTCTTAGCAATTATCTTTAATTCATCCATTTCTTAACTCTTTTATTAGCTGTCACATCTACTATTTTACATTTTAACTCTATTGCTTCCCAAATTATATTAAAGCACTATATCTTGCACTCCTACCTCAACAACTTGCTCATTTATAACTAAGACACCTATACCAAGCTCTGGATCAAATATAGAATCAAAAATAAATCCTAATTGCCTATCCTCCCCTATTTCAGTATGTATAATTTTCAAACATTTTAAAATAACCATTTTTTTTATACTTTCCAATTCAGCAATCTGAAAGTTTTCATAACAATACTTTTGGATCTCTTTTTCAACATTATCCAAAATATTCTTTTTGTTTAACTCAAAATGAATAAAAGTATCTCTTTGATTTTGAGTGATATCACTACCATCATCTTCATATGTATAAACATTTAATTCAATTGGATATAATGTATGAAATATTTCTATTTCATATAGATGCATCCAAAGAAGCTCCTTATTATACAGCTCTCCAAAAACTTTATCATTTAAAGTTTCCACTTAAAAACTCCATTTATATCCATTAATTAATATCTCAGCACAAATACAAAAGTAACTTTTAATTACTACACCATATCTATTTTGATATCGAATTAATAGAACCTCTAAATATAGTATCAATATTAAATAAAAAATTTATGATAAATCATGGTTATTTATAAGGCATTGTACACAAAAATTGAACCTTCCCTACACTTTTGTGATTTAATTTATATACAAAATTATAAATTAGAATTATACAATTAATGGGAGACAATAATTTCATATCTTTTAATTTTATTTCTTTCAAAATTCGTTCATCATAGGAAAATCCCTTTAAAGCTAATTCTAAATTACTGGTAAAATCAAAGAAACTTTTCTCAACAAAATCCTCATCAATAAAATCAATCTGGAATTCATCTGTAAAAGAAGATCCTTCAAAATCACCATCTAATGAATATCGATTTAAGACATAGTTATCTAAGTCACAAGAAGAATCTAAATTCCCCACCCAAATAGATATATAATTATCTTGCTGCATTTAAGAAATCCTATCTATTTTAAAAAATCATATAGAAAAAAGTTAAAAACCGCTTAAACAAGGCATATCAAAACCAGCTTCTTTAATGTCATTTCCCCAATATTTATATGCCAACTTATAAACTTCTTCAAAATAGAATCTAGGTCGCTTGAATTCCCAAGTATATGGAAGAGAAAATGTATCATAAGGATCTTCATCATTTACTAATAATGCACCAAAGTTAAAGTTTTTATCATTTAAAGCATTAATAAGAACTTTTATCATTTCAATTTTATGATCAACTGTAAACCTCAAAACTCTACCGTCATTA
>Ga0213825_1002380_pt1 | contig 12020 bp, 9 predicted proteins | sample MC6MC0900MG_FD_179896 | JGI IMG/M metagenome (GOLD analysis project Ga0213825, IMG submission 179896) | Enriched soil aggregate microbial communities from Iowa State University, Ames, United States - MC6-MC0900-MG | ecosystem: Environmental > Terrestrial > Soil > Unclassified | place: USA: Iowa... | reverse complement strand
TATAAAGGGTATAGTAGATAAGGTAAAACCTAGCATCATAATTTGTATAGATGCTCTTGCCTCTAGGAAAACACAGAGAGTAAATAGAACTATACAGCTAGGTAATACAGGTATATCTCCAGGAGCAGGAGTAGGAAATAGAAGATTAGAGCTTAGTGAGAAGACTCTAGGAGTGCCTGTAATAGCAATAGGAGTACCTACAGTGGTAGATGCAGGAACCATAGCTAATGACACCATAGACTTAGTCTTAGAAAGCTTAATTAAGTCTTCAACTAAGGGTGGTGCCTTCTACACAATGCTTAAGGAAGTAGATAGAGATGAAAGACAAACTTTGATTAGAGAGGTCTTAGATCCAGAATTAGGTGGTATGGTAGTAACTCCTAAAGATATAGATAAAGTAATAGATAGTGTATCTAAAATAATTGCAAATGGCATTAACATATCTCTTCAACCAGCTTTATCTTTAGATGATATAAACACATATTTAAACTAAAGTAATAAAATTTATTCCCCCCTCATATAAATTATTAGAGTAATTAATTATACCTAAGTATAACTCAAACAGGGGGGGATACGGTGAATAACAAAAGTAGGACAAATGCTGGAAAGTATTGCGCTAGAGCTATCCTTGCTATAATAGCAGTAGTCATGGTAATATCTATGGGTTTAAATAGATCTACACAAGCATTAGATGATGATAACTTAGAAAGCATTAATAGAACAAATTTCTTTATGAAGCTAATTGGAGAAAGTGTCAGTGCTTTAAAGCCAGCAGTAAATAGGGATGATACCACATTTGTAAGTAACTTTACATTGAATCCTTTGGACATAGTTAGAAGGGAAATAAGTTTTTTAGATGAAAAAAACTTAAAGGATAAAACTGCTCTAGAAAATGTGAAGGAACATGCTAAGGTAGTAGAAAAAATTGCAATAAATCCATTTGAACTAAAAGATACTGACATAAATAAATTTGAAGAAGGGGTAGACGTAGTTGGTAACCCAGAAGATAATTCTAAAAAGAAGATATTAATATATCATACTCATACTAATGAAGCTTATGTAGAAGGCAATGATGGTTTATCTACTACTGTAGCAGGAGTGGGAGATGTTCTTACTTCTGAACTAGAAAAGTTAGGTTTTACAGTTGTACATGATAAAACAATACATGATAAGGCTGATTATAATAGAGCTTATCATGCATCTAGGGAAACAATAAGTAAAAATATAAGTAGTTATGGAGAGTTTGATTTAATAATAGACCTTCATAGAGATGGAGGACCTAAAAAGGAATCTGTTACTGGGAATATAGGGGGAGAAGATGTTGCTAGGCTTGTTTTAGTAACAACTACACAGGATCCTAAATATCCTCAGCACATAAATAATATAAATTCTATAGTAGATATAGCAAATGAGCTTTATCCTGGATTATATAGAGATAAAGGCATTATAGCTTATGACCATGGAGGTATTTTATTTTATAACCAAGATCTAAGTGATAATGCAATACTTATGGAGGTTGGAGCAGATACAAACAACTTACAAGAAGCAAAAAACTCTATGAAGTGCATGAGTAGAGTATTTGCACAGTATTTAAATTCAAAATAAATAAAATAGATTAAGAGGAGCTCAAAAAGGCTCCTTTTTGTTCTGCAGGATAATTTCGCATAAGGAAATCAAAGATTTAGAGTGTGATTTTGGAATAAAATCATAAGAAAAAGTACATCATTAAGTGTGAGGTACTTTTTTTATTTTGTGTACCTATAGGTAAAGGAGAAGAGAAAAATGAATAGTAAGATATTAAGGGCAGGAATATGCAAGTTTTTAATAATAATTTCAGTAGGGTTTATGATATATGGAATTTTAATGGTAAATATGAATCTACCTCAGGTGGTGAGGCAAAACTCTAGTTTTTATGTGAGTTGTAATGAGAACTCATCAAAGGTCAATATAAATATAGGAAATTTTAATATAATTCTTAATGGTGAACCCTTTAAGAACTTTGTTAAAGGTACTAAGGTTATAGGAGATACTATTAAGGAGCTAATATTGCCATCCCATGAAACTTAAAAAGTTAACATTATAAAGTATATTGACAATAAACCTTTATGTTATGGTATAATTTATGTTGGTTTATTATCTAACTTAGTATAGTTGATAATTAGATTAGGAAGAATGACTTTAATAAAGAGTTAATATAAATTTACGGGGGTAGTTGAGTAGATGCAAACTAACAGACAAAAACATATAAGAAATTTTTCTATAGTAGCACATATAGATCATGGTAAATCTACTTTAGCAGATAGATTACTTGAGAAAACAGGTACTTTAACAGCTAGAGAAATGGAAGAGCAAGTACTAGACAATATGGAACTAGAAAGAGAAAGAGGAATTACAATCAAGGCTCAAGCAGCAAGACTTATACATAGAACAGAAGAGGGAGAAGAATATATTCTAAACCTAATAGATACTCCAGGTCACGTAGACTTTAACTATGAGGTTTCTAGAAGTTTAGCAGCTTGTGAAGGAGCTGTGTTAGTTGTGGATGCAACTCAAGGTACACAAACTCTTGCAAATTGCTACTTAGCCTTAGACCATAACTTAGAAATTGCTCCAGTTGTAAATAAAATAGACCTTCAAAGTGCAAGACCTGATGAGGTTAAGCAAGAAATCGAAGATGTTATTGGAATTCCAGCAGATGATGCACCATTAATATCTGCTAAAACAGGATTAAACATAGAGGATGTAATTAAAACTGTAATAGATAAAGTTCCAGCACCAGAGGGAGATGAAGAAGCTCCTCTTAAGGCGTTAATATTTGACTCTTACTATGACTCCTATAAAGGTGTAGTAACCTACATAAGAGTATTTGACGGAGTAGTAAAGCCAGGAACTAAGATTAAACTAATGAATACTAATAAAGTATATGATGTAACAGAGGTAGGAGTATTTACTCCAGGGCCATTGAAGGTGGATGAACTTAGAGCAGGAGATGTTGGATATTTAAGTGCAGCAATTAGAAATGTAAAAGATGCTAGAGCAGGAGATACTATCACAGAAGCTAATAGACCTACAGCAGAATCACTAGAAGGATATAGACCAGCAATACCTATGGTGTTTAGTGGTATATACCCTGTAGATGGAGCTAAATATGAAACTTTAAAGGAAGCTCTTGAGAAGCTACAGCTTAATGATGCAGCATTATCCTTTGAACCAGAGACTTCTATAGCTCTAGGCTTCGGATTTAGATGTGGATTCTTAGGATTACTTCACATGGAGATAATTCAAGAGAGAGTGGAGAGAGAGTTTAACCTAGACATAATCACCACTGCACCTTCAGTTGTTTACAAGGTAGCTAAAACTGATGGGGAAATTATAGAGATTACAAACCCAACTAACCTACCAGAGCCAAGTGAAATATCTTACATGGAAGAGCCAGAAGTAAAGGCTTCAATAATATCGCCTTCAGAATATGTAGGAGCAATCATGGAGTTATGCCAAGAGAAGAGAGGAACCTTCATAGATATGCAATACATTGAAGAAACAAGGGTTGTAATTAACTATGATATTCCACTTAACGAAATAGTATATGATTTCTTTGATGCTTTAAAATCAAGAACTAGGGGTTATGCATCCTTTGACTATGAGCTTAAAGGATATAAGAGAACTCAACTTGTTAAACTTGACATACTTCTTAATGGAGATATAGTGGATGCCCTATCTATGATAGTTCCAGCAGATAGAGCTTATCACAGAGGAAGATCTATGGTAGAGAAACTTAAGGAAATAATTCCAAGACAAATGTTTGAAATTCCAATTCAAGCAGCCATAGGAGCTAAAATAATAGCTAGAGAAACAGTAAAAGCAATGAGAAAAGACGTACTTGCTAAATGTTATGGTGGAGATATCTCAAGAAAGAAAAAACTTCTTGAAAAACAAAAAGAAGGTAAGAAGAGAATGAGACAAGTAGGAAGCGTTGAAGTTCCACAAGAAGCATTCATGGCAGTGCTTAAAGTTGACTAATTAAAAAGGAGAAGAAAAATGGACACAGTAGGATTATATATTCATATACCCTTTTGTAAAATGAAATGTCATTACTGTGATTTTCCTTCCTATAGTGGTAAAGAAAGTTTAATGATAGATTATGCTAAGGCATTGAATGAGGAAATTAAAATTTCTTGCCAGGATAAAATTATAAGTACAATATTTATAGGTGGGGGTACTCCCACCTATTTGTGCATTGAAGGGTGGAAAATTATAGAAAAATCCATAAGGGGATTAAATAGAATAGATAAAGGTTTTGAGTTTACCGTAGAAGGAAATCCTAAAACCTTTAATGAGGAGCAATTAAAAATTTTTAAAGCTATGGGGGTAAATAGAATTTCTATGGGACTTCAAGCTGTGCAACAGTGTCACCTTACATCACTAGGAAGAATCCATTCCCTTGAGGATTTTAAACATAGCTATGAAATGTTAAGAAATTTTGGTTTTAATAATATAAATGTAGATTTAATGTTTGGACTTCCAAATCAAAGCATAGATCAGTGGAAGGAAACATTAAATAAGGTTGTGGAGTTAAAGCCAGAGCATATATCTTGTTATAGTTTAATTGTAGAAGAAGGAACTAAGTTTTTTAATCTTTATGAAAAGGATAAATTAATTTTACCTAGTGAAGATGTGGAGAGAGATATGTATGCTGAAGCTATTAACTTTTTAGAAGTAGAAGGATATCATCAATATGAGATTTCAAATTTTGCAAAGGAGGGATTAGAGTGTAAGCACAATAAAATATATTGGAATTTAGAAAGTTATATTGGTTGTGGTTCATCTTCCCATTCCTATGTCAATGGTGTTAGGTATAGAAATGAAGAAAAAATAGAAACCTATATTATGTCTATGGAAAATAAAAAGTCTGCAGTGGTGGAGAGTAATGCAAATTCCTTAAAGGATGATATAGAAGAGTTTATGTTCCTAGGATTAAGAAAAATAGAAGGTATTAGCATAGAAGAATTTAATAGAAGGTTTAATATCTCCATTTTCGAAAAATACGAAGAAGTTATAGATAAGCATGTAAATTTAAATTTATTAATTTCAGAAGGAGATAGGCTATATCTTACTAAAAGGGGTATAGAACTCAGCAATCAAGTCATGGCGGATTTTATTTTGTAAATAATTTATGAATCATATTGACATTAAATTTTATAAATGATATATATTAAATATAGTCATTAGCACTCGTAAGTAGTGAGTGCTAACAAAGAGGTGATAAGATGGATATGGATGAAAGAAAGATTAAAATCTTACAGGCTATAATAAATGATTATATAACTTACGGAGAACCTGTAGGTTCAAGAACCATATCTAAAAAATACGATTTAGGAATAAGTTCGGCGACTATTAGAAATGAAATGGCTGATCTTGAAGAAATGGGATTTTTAGAACAACTACATTCATCCTCTGGAAGACGACCTTCTGATAAGGGTTATAGACTTTATGTAGATAGACTTATGACCCCTAGCAGGCTTACAGAAGAAGAGCATGAAACTATAAGACATGACCTGATAAAGGACACATCTATTAGTGAAATAGATAGTATTATTAAGGGTGCTATAGACGTACTTTCTAATATTACTAGACTAACTTCTGTAGTGAAAGTTGCTCCTGTTAAAAAGTCTAGTATTAAGTATATAAAGTTATTAGCTATAGAAAATCACATAATTTTATCTACCATAATAACAGACAATGGTAATATAAAAAATAATACTATTAGAGTAACAAATCCAGTAGATGATAATAAGCTAATAAAAGTGAATAATGCTCTTAATAGACTACTTGTAGGAATTAGCATAGAACAAATAACTTTAGATTTCCTTGTTAATTTAAAAAATGAATTAGTTGGTTACGAAGAGATATTTGATAGTATAATTCCTGTACTTCATGAAACACTGGTGTTGGGAGATTCTGGTGAAATTTATACTAAGGGTGCTACAAATATATTTAACTATCCTGAATATAATAACATCGATAAAGCAAAGGCATTTTTAGGATTAGTAAATAATGAAGAAAACCTAAATGAAATTCTTAGCAAAGGAAATAAGGATTCTTTATTTATTAGTATAGGAGAAGAAAACTTTATAGAGTGTGCTAAGGAGTGCAGTATAATCACTGCTAGCTATACTTGTAATGGCCGTATCATGGGTACTATAGGAGTTATAGGACCTACAAGAATCCATTATGATAGAGTTATAGCTGTTCTTGATACTGTGGTTAATGAGATAAACGACAAGATTTCTAGCATATATGATCCAGATTAACTATGGGTTTATATATATTCAAAATTCAAAGTAAATGAGATAAGCATTTAGATTGGAGGAAAGAGCATTGCAAAATAATATGGAAGAAAACCAAGAGCTAGATAAAAAAGATATGGAAGATAATGCGGATGAAGTTTTAGAAAATGACCCTTCTGAAAAAATTCAAAATGAAGAGGAAAGCACTTCCGGTGAAGAAACCTCAGAGGTTAAAGAGGAAGATGAGAAGGAAGATGAAATGAAAAAATTCAGAAATCGCAAAGAAGAAATTAAAGAGCTTAAAGAAGAAAATGATTCTTTGAAAGATAAATTGTTAAGAACTGTCGCTGAATATGATAACTTTAGAAAAAGAACTTCTAAGGAAAAGGAAAATATATATACAGAGGCTTGTGCTGATGTATTAAAGGAAATACTACCGGTATTAGACAATTTAGAAAGAGCTGTTGCAGTAGATGGTAGTGCAGAAGATCTTAAAAAAGGTATTGAATTAACTATAAATCAGTTTACAGCTTCCTTTGAAAAGCTAGGAGTTGAAGAAATCTCATCTGATGGAGAATTTGACCCTAACTTCCACAATGCAGTAATGCATATAGAAGATGAAAACTTAGAAAAAAATCAAGTAGCTGAAGTATTCCTAAAGGGATATAAAAAAGGAGATAAAGTATTAAGACATAGTATGGTTAAAGTAGCAAATTAATCTATGTTTTAGAAAAATTGCAATCTTTAATTAAAAATAAATGTATATAGTAAATTAGAACAAATTAAATGTATTAATTTATAGGAGGAAATTACAATGGCAAAAATAATAGGAATTGACTTAGGAACAACAAACTCTTGTGTATCAGTTATGGAAGGTGGAGATCCAGTTATAATACCAAATTCAGAAGGTGCTAGAACTACTCCATCAGTAGTATCTTTCTTACAAGATGGTGAAAGACTTGTTGGTCAAGTAGCAAAAAGACAATCAATAACAAACCCGGATAAAACTATAATCTCAATTAAAAGAGAAATGGGAACAAATCATAAAGTAAATATAGATGGAAAAGAATATACTCCACAAGAAATATCAGCAATGGTACTTCAAAAATTAAAAGCAGATGCTGAAGCTTACTTAGGAGAAACAGTTACAGAAGCTGTTATTACAGTTCCAGCATACTTCAATGATAGCCAAAGACAAGCAACTAAAGACGCAGGAAAAATTGCAGGACTTGATGTTAAGAGAATTATAAACGAGCCAACAGCTGCATCTCTTGCTTATGGTCTTGACAAAATGGATACAAACCAAAAAATATTTGTATATGACCTTGGTGGTGGTACTTTCGACGTATCTATCCTAGAACTTGGAGATGGAGTTTTTGAAGTTAAATCTACAAATGGAGATACTCGTCTTGGTGGAGATGACTTTGACCAAAAAGTTATGGATTATATAGCTGAAACTTTCAAAGCTTCTAATGGAATTGATTTAAGAAATGATAAAATGGCACTTCAAAGATTAAAAGAAGCTGCTGAAAAAGCTAAAATAGAGTTATCATCTTCTACTCAAACAAACATCAATCTTCCATTCATCACAGCTGATGCTACAGGTCCAAAACATATAGATATGAACCTAACAAGAGCTAAATTCAATGAATTAACTCATGATTTAGTACAAAGAACTATTGAGCCAATGAGAAAAGCTCTTCAAGATGCGGATCTTTCAATAGGAGAAATCGATAAGATTGTATTAGTTGGTGGATCTACAAGAATTCCAGCTGTTGTAGAAGCAGTTAAAAACTTTACAGGAAAAGAGCCATCAAAAGGAGTTAACCCAGATGAATGTGTTGCAGCAGGTGCAGCTATTCAAGGTGGAGTTTTAACAGGAGATGTTAAAGACGTATTACTTCTTGATGTTTCACCATTAACTTTAGGAATTGAAACTTTAGGTGGAGTTGCTACAGCATTAATCGAAAGAAATACAACAATTCCAACTAAGAAGAGTCAAGTATTCTCAACTGCAGCAGACGGTCAAACATCTGTTGAAATTCACGTAGTTCAAGGTGAAAGACAAATGGCAGCTGACAACAAAACTTTAGGAAGATTTACTCTTTCTGGAATTGCAGCAGCTCCAAGAGGAATTCCTCAAATAGAAGTTACTTTTGATATAGATGCTAACGGAATAGTTAAAGTTTCTGCTAAGGATAAAGGAACTGGAAAAGAAGCTAATATCACTATCACAGCTTCAACTAACTTAAGCGATGATGAAATCCAAAATGCAGTAAATGAAGCAGAAAGATTTGCAGAAGAGGATAAGAAGAGAAAAGAATCTATAGAAGTTAAAAACACTGCAGACCAAATGGTTTACCAAACAGAAAAAACTTTAGCTGACCTTGGAGATAAAGTTTCTGCTGATGATAAAGCTAAGGTAGAACAAAGAATCCAAGTATTAAAATCAGTTAAAGACGGAGAAGATATAGAAGCTATTAAAAAAGCTACAGAAGAATTAACACAAGAATTCTATGCTGTATCTTCAAAGGTATACCAAGCTGAAGGCGGTCAACCAGGCGCAGAAGGTTTCGATCCTAACAACATGGGTGGAGCAGCAGGAGCAGGAGCTCAAGATGCACCACATGATGACAATGTTGTAGATGCAGATTTTAAAGTAGATGGAGAATAATATTCATTAAATAGGTTAAGGGATGATGAAACACTCATCCCTTAATTTAAGTGACTATCTAAATCTATGATTTAGCAATGGGAAGTTAAGTGACACTCCAAATTTTAATTTGGATAGTGGAACTTAAGTGAACATCTAAGTCTACGATTTAGTAATGGGAACTTACTCATTTGAACAAAGTGAAAAGGAGTTTCCTTAAAAAATGCAAGTGTGAAGGAGTTCCATTAAAATTGATTATATATTAAATTTTAATATTACATTAATACATGGTTGCAATTATACATAATATATTTTAATATATTAATCGAAGTAAAATAGGTGGTGAATTTTAAATATGGCTAATAAAGATTATTATGAAGTACTTGGCATAGATAAAAGTGCCAGTGATGATGAGATAAAAAAAGCTTTTAAAAAGGCTGCTTTAAAGTATCATCCAGATAGAAATCAAGGAAATGCTGAAGCAGAAGAAAAGTTTAAAGAGATAAATGAAGCATATCAAGTTTTATCAGACCCAGAGAAGAAACAGAGATATGATCAATTTGGTACAGCTGACTTTAACGGAGCCCAAGGTTTTGATGGATTTGATTTTGGAGGCTTTGGCGGCTTTGGAGATATTTTTAGCGATATATTTGGTGGAGGGTTTTCTTCATCTTCTTCTAATAGAAATGCTCCAAGAAAGGGTGCAGAATTAGAATTTAATTTAAATTTAACCTTTGAAGAGGCTGTATTTGGCTGTGAGAAAGAAATTAAAGTTACTAGAAGAGAAAAGTGTGAAACTTGTGGAGGCACAGGAGCTAAAAATGGTACTACTCCTAAAACTTGCTCTAAGTGTAGTGGTAGAGGTAAGATAAATGTTCAAAGAAGAACTCCATTAGGAGTAATTTCTACAACTGCAACTTGTGATGCTTGTGGAGGTAAGGGTACTATAATAGAGGAAGCATGTTCAACTTGTAGAGGAACTGGTAAAGAAAGAAAAACTAGAAATTTGAAAGTGAATGTTCCGGCAGGGGTAGATACGGGAAATGTAATGCCGCTTAGAGGACAAGGTGAAGCAGGAGAAAATGGAGGCCCAGCAGGAGATCTTTATATAAATATAAGAGTTACATCTCATAATATATTTAAACGTAAAGGCTTTGATATCCATATGGAAACTCACATATCCTTTGCAAAGGCTGCCCTTGGTACAGATATAAAGGTTCCAACAGTAGATGGAGATGTTACTTACAAGGTTCCAGCAGGTACTCAACCTGGAACTGTATTTAGGCTAAAAGCTAAGGGGGTTCCTAGAGTTAACTCAGCAGGTAGAGGAGATCACTATGTTAAGGTAATAGTAGATGTGCCAAAATCTCTGAATGAAAAACAAGAAGAAGCCCTAAGAATGTTTATGGTAGCTAGTGGAGAAGCACCAGAAACTACCGTGGAAAAGAGAAAACATAAAAAGGGAATATTCGGTAAATAATAAAAGTAACAATAAGATAATCTATAATAAAGTAAAATAGCTAAAGTCTTGTAATAGTTAAGTATAAGACTTTGGCTATTTTTAATGATATAAATATTAACCAAAGATAAGTTCAATTAATTGGTGATTGTAAACATTTTATTCATGTTTAAATTATGTTACATTCTACGAAATAATAAGATATAACTTTAATATAAAGGGTGGAGGCAATAACATGAAAATTGAAAAACAAAAAATCTATGACTTTACCATTGATACCTTTTATGACATCATTGGTAGTATACTTTATGCTGCAGGTATTTATACCTTTGCATTATCAGCTAACTTTGCACCTGGTGGAATTTCAGGTTTATCAATAATTATAAATCATTTTACTAAAATACCAATAGGTACATGTAGTTTACTACTTAACATACCAATTATAATTATAAGTTATAAAGTATTGGGAAAATGGTTTTTAGTTAAATCTCTAAAAACCATGGTTATTTCAGCTTTCTTTATGGATATGGTATTCCCACTTTTCCCAATCTATTCAGGGAATCCTTTACTTGCAGCTGTTTTTGCAGGAGTTTTATCAGGAGCTGGACTAGCACTGATTTATATGAGAAATTCATCTACTGGTGGAACAGACTTCTTAATTCTATCTGTAAGAAAAAAAGCACCTCACTTATCTATTGGACAAATTACCATTGCCATTGATGGTTGTGTTATCCTTCTTGGAGGAGTAGTATTTGGAACTATTGATGCTGTATTATTAGGAATTATTATGACTATAGCTACCTCTACAATAATAGATAAGATTATGTCAGGTTTTGAAGCAGGAAAAATGGCCATGGTAATAACTAATCATGGAAAAGAAATAGCAGATGTCATTGGAAAGGAAGTTGGGCGTGGAGTTACCATAATGAATGTTACTGGTGCTTTTTCAGGAGAAAGTCGTCAAATGCTAATGTGTGCATGTAGTAAATCTCAGGTATATAATTTGCGTAGAATTGTAAGTAACATAGATCCAACAGCTATGACTATGATTTCTTCCTTTGATGAAGCCTTTGGTCTTGGATTTAAGGATAATATTATTGACTAAGGCTCTGTGGAACATTAAAGTAATAAAATTAAAAGCTCAGAAAAAAATATAGATAAAATAAAAACTCTTTCTTGCAATAGAAAAGGATTAACTATTGCCAAGAAAGAGTTATTTTGTTATTTTGTTATATGTAATATATAATTACACAATAAAGATTATTTAGTGTATAATAAACAGAGTTCTTAGCTTCTTAGAAGCTTTACTAACAGAATTCTTAGTATCAGTATTTTTGATACTTAGAAGTCGTTGTCCTTTAGGGGAAATCGTTATCCAGGGACGTAACAGCTCTTTACTCCCACTTTGAAAAAGATGGGAGTATTAGAGCTGGTAGTCATCGGATAAATTTTGTTGTAATACCATAGACATCTTTTAAATTAATGGCAATAATATTAACTGAAACTTATTAACTATTGTTGATATAACTTAAGTATAATAAACAGAGTTCTTTGTTTCAGAGGGAGTATTTACTCCCACTGAAGCTTACTAACAGAATTCTTAGTATCAGTATTTTCGATA
>Ga0213825_1002379_pt1 | contig 12021 bp, 9 predicted proteins | sample MC6MC0900MG_FD_179896 | JGI IMG/M metagenome (GOLD analysis project Ga0213825, IMG submission 179896) | Enriched soil aggregate microbial communities from Iowa State University, Ames, United States - MC6-MC0900-MG | ecosystem: Environmental > Terrestrial > Soil > Unclassified | place: USA: Iowa... | reverse complement strand
CTGTATTTTTAAGATTTTATCTACAGCATAGTCCGCATCTCCAATAATTAAATGACCATGTGATGAACGTCCAAAGTCATATTGAGTCCGTTGGTATGGTGGCCATCCACGATCGCCGCCTATGCGGTTCATTTGTGCTGCATAAATAGGATAGTAAGCATCTGCAACTTGTTGTGAATGATCACCAAAAAGAGCATGCATATGTACACCTACCTGAAAATTAGCCATATCATGACCATTATCGGCATAAGCTTGTTGGTACATTTCTACCAGTGGCTTAAAAGCTTCGTACGTTCCTCCAATAATAGCAAACATAACGGGTAAACCTAATTTCCCAGCGCGAATAACAGATGAAGTTGTACCTCCTACCGCAACCCAAATTGGTAATTTAGGTTGAACAGGTCTTGGAAAGATCTGTTGATTTACTAATGTGGGACGAAATTTACCTGTCCAATTAATCGTATCCTGATTATTTAGTTTGACCAATAGGTCCAATTTTTCTTCAAATAATGCTCCATAATCATTTAAATTATAACCAAACAAAGGGAATGATTCAATAAATGATCCTCTACCTGCCATAATCTCCGCACGTCCATTTGATAAAACATCAACTGTCGCGAAGTCTTGAAAAAGTTTAACAGGATCTGCAGAACTTAACACGGAAACTGCACTCCCTAATTTTATATTTTTAGTAACAGAAGCGGCTGCCGCTAATATAATTTCTGGAGCTGAAACAGCATAGTCCGGACGGTGATGCTCACCCATTCCAAAAAAATCCAGCCCTACTTCATCCATCAATTTTATTTGTTCAATAATCTGATGTAACTTTTCCTGTGAAGATTGTATTTGCCCTGTTTTGGGATCAATATGCAAATCGCCAAACATTCCTATTCCTAATTCCATATTATTCTTTTTTTAAGATTAAACAAACTTATCAATTTTCTATCTCTTAAAAATTGATCTACAACAAGAAAAAACTAGAAAATACTTTTTTGAAAACATGATGACAGTACAGCCATCAAACTAAAAGAAAATGAGCGTACATGTTCAACAATCCTCTACAAATGAATCCAGAAGCTAACTGAATAATACTATCATGCCTTTAAAGAAAATCAGAACAATCTTTGTGGATCCATCTAAGCGACAACACTTAAAAAAGTGAATAAGCATAGCCATTGTATAAGTCATTTTTTAGACAGATTACTTTAATGCAAAATGCTTTACTGTTGCTTTTACGACATCTGCCACATGACCATCAAAATGATGATTCCCCTTCATATAAATAGTTTCTAAATTTTTTAACCGAATATTCTTAATCGGGAAACTCACTCCATCTTCACCAAGCAAAATAGCCGTTCTAACATTGACCATTTTATTGATCTCGGCAACAACATCCATACTTCTTTTAACCTCGCTCCTCCCAAACAGGTCTGAAACGTGGATCTCCAAATCTGTAGAAGTTGATGGTTCCAGAAGTGCCACAGCCTGCAATCGCTCCTTCCATTCTGCGGTTAATTTATTAACCAAAAAAGGAATAACATCCGCACCAAAGGAGTATCCGACAAAATAAACGAGGTGATTCTTTTTACCTACCAATAATTTTTCAAGAGTGCTGCTTAGTTCCTTCGCAATCTGATCTGCGGATTTCTTATCCCAAAAATAGCTCTTCGAGTTTACAGCACCAACTGTATATCCCTGTTTCCCCAAGAGCTCGCAGTAACTCGTTGAAAAACTATTAAGACCACCATCACCACTTAGATAAAGGACAATAGGGATATTTGCATTACTGTTCCAAATCTTAAGCGGGATATCTTTCTGCTGTCCCATTACTGTTAATTTTAACAAAAACAAGAGGATAAATAACCCTAATTTATTGCGTACCATCTGTATCCTATTCATTATCTGGCTTCATTACTTTGGACAAAGCTTGAGGCAACTGTAATAGGTCAAAATCATTGCCAAAAATTAAATACTTATTTTCCCAGATCGTCGCATACTTTTCTTTAAAATCTCTCAAACTCTGATAGTGTTTAAAAGAGCCCACTTTGTCGGCCGCAAATTTCATTATCTGCTCTGCAGGGTTATCTGGAGATTCAATACCGCTCATCGGTACCATTCCCAGATTGATATATTTAGCACCTTTTTTCCGGGCATAATCAACCAGATTTATAATTAGAGCATCCATACATCCTCCGGGAGCATGCTCCACTTTACGGATAAGATCATACGTACACTCCCCTTCAGTAAAATCTGGTATAATATTCAAAAAGGCGACAATCTTATTTTGATCATCTTTTACCGCTATAACATCTTGTTCAGCAATTGTTGCTGCCTCAAACTGTCCTTGCGAAAAGATCATTTCTTTCTTATCGAACACCGTAAGCCATTCATCAGAAACAGCCTTCAGTTCAGCTACAATCGCATCCGAATGCGGGGCGGTTAGCAAAACAGTCGCATACCCTTTTTTTTCTAAGCTATTTAAAGAGTTTCGAAGCGATTTTCTATTCTTACCTTCTAAAGAAAATGATGCAACATCCATCAAGGCCTCCTGCCCTATAATGATCTTCCGTTTTCGAAGCTCCAGAAAATAAGGCAAGCTGTTTTCATCAACGCGGTAATACACGGACTTTAACCCCAAAGAGGTACAATAAAGTTCGAACTCTGCAATTACTTCATCTTTATCGTCAAATGCACATACAGGTTCATCTAAAACAATCGCGAAAGCCTGACTGATACGGTAAGAGACAAAACCATCTGTCCGCTCAGAAAAATACAATTGTTTATCTGGAGCAATTTTGAAATAATCCATCGGCGACCCTCCATACAATTTGAGTAAACGCTTCGCCTTATCCAGTACGTTCTGCTCATGATCTTCTTCATGAATAATCCTAGGACACAAGAAAGTATAGATCAACAACATCCATGAAAATAGCCCCAGAAAGTGTGTAATATTCAAAAACTCCTGACCAAAAGTTGTTAACGGGTTGAGTTCGTCATTAAATAACAAAAAACTCTGCATGGTATGATATATAGACTGCTGCCAGGTAAAATCAACGCCAAAATGCTTTTTGTCAATCACATAAAAACAGACAAACCCAAACAAACACACCCCTGTCAAGGCAATGAAAAAGGTGGCAAAACCGATACGCATCCAATTTTTATTGGTCTTAATCCGGTACTGCTTTTGGTTCGTAACCAGTAAAACAATAATAAACAAGGACACCAATGCTTCTTCATAATCTAGTGCCTTACCAATATGTCCCAGTAAGGATAGAAAAGAAAATATGAGAGCAATCCAAAAAGCCGATCTGTAGCCCTTAATCAGATAAGCGGCACTCACCATCAACCCAAGTCCTAAAACCAATACCATCAACTTAGATGCATGCATCGCTTCGATAGGAAGGTAATATTTTTCAAGCCGCATCCGTTCCACCAATGGCGGGGTTGCTACCGAGATGAGGTTGATGATCCCTAAAAAGAAAATAGCAATGGCGGGTAAAATTCGTGCAATGATCTGCCTTCCACGCCAGATAAAAGAAAAAACTCCAAAAATTAAGGGCAACCAAAATTCAAATGACCGATAGATAATTGTCAGCCCTAAGCCTTCTTCTTTACTATAACCATAAGAAGTAAAGATATATAACATCGTAAATTCTACAGCGCCTAAACCTCTCAAAAAGGGAGAAACCATCATCAGAACGACTGTAATGGTATAGGCCACAGCTGCAGCTTCAAACGAAACATGTGTCTGCAGCGCATACATGCTAATAAATGCATGGGCAATACCACAGAACTCAATAGCGACAGAAACCAGAATGGTCATCCATAGATATCCTTTGTGAATATGTGCCGAAAACAGCTCATGAATATTACCGATCAGCTTCGGAAATTTAATCTCCAGCCATCTATACAATCCATTTTTTACTCTAATCGACCAGAAAAACAGAAAGGATAAACCGAGTAACAAACCAAGTACGACCAAAGATATCCAGGCATTATCAAAGTTTTTATGATCAAAAACAGTATACAGAATAATAGGGACACCAATAATAAAAACAGTCAGTAACCCGACATACCCATATATGGCGCCTGATTGATGAATTTTGGTCGAGTTAAGTTGTTTCTTTCGTAACTGCGAAGTGGTATAGGCCAATGAACTGACCCCTCCGGCCGGAAGGAATACACTCAGTAGATTCCTTTTTAAAAAGAGTTCAACCGCATCCCATAGATTCAGTTTCAATCCGATAGATCGGAAACTAAAAATATACATCACTCCTTGTAACAAAATATATAATAAAGTGATTCCAAACCCAACTATTAACCAATTAAAATCTGCTGAAGCCAGCTGGGGACCTATGGAGGCTATTTCTTTACGTTCGCTTCTAAAAAAAACAAACGCCAACAATACAATAAAAATAGCCAATAGCTCCTTCCAGTACGTTTTTGGAGACAGCTTTTGGATACCATTTAGCAATGATTTCTTCATATGAGTATGCTATTTTATCTATGATAAATATAACGAGTATTTACCCTCTTTAAATAAATAAATTGTGACCATTGTTTTAAACGTAGATAAATTTATCTCCATATGACAACAGATAGCCTGATAACGGCAAGAATCAAATTGTAGAAAAAATATATTCAACACCATCCTTTTATTATCCTTTTGAGCTAAGTTTCTTTTTGTAAATAATATTACAAGATGAAAAACAATCAATTGAAAATATAATGAATAGAGTATTGTGCTTTTTGCGTAAATTTCCATCGATGGAAAAACAAGAAATACTTTTTATAGGTTTAGTCTGGCCGGAACCAAGTTCTTCTGCGGCTGGATTTCGTATGGTACAGCTACTAAAAAGTTTTCAAAAAAATGATAACACCATCACCTTTGCAAGTGCCGCATCTAAATCTCCATATAGTGCCGATCTAGTCGCTATGGGTATTAATGAAGTGGAGATCAAACTCAATGATGCTAGCTTCAATGATTTCGTTCGAGACCTTAAACCTCATATTGTTGTTTTTGATCGCTTTATGACCGAGGAGCAATACAGCTGGCGAGTAGCACAAGAGTGTCCAGATGCTGTCAGAATACTCGATACCGAAGATTTACACTTCTTAAGACACGCCCGCCAGTCCAATGCTAAAAATGGCGAACAGTTTGATCAAACCTTATTGTATTCCGATATTGCGAAAAGGGAAGTTGCCGCAATCTTACGCTCGGATATCTCGCTCATTATCTCCGAACTTGAGATGCAATTATTGACGAATCAGTTTGCGATCAATCCATCCATCCTCTATTACCTACCCTTTTTGGAAGAAGAAATTGATGAAGCATGTATAGCGAGCTGGAAGACTTATGAAAACCGTGCTGACTTTATGTTTATCGGCAACTTTATACATGAGCCGAATTGGAACACCGTACAGTATTTAAAAACCGAAATTTGGCCCTTGCTCAGGAAGCAGCTTCCTAAAGTAAGTCTGAATATCTACGGTGCCTATCCAAGTCAAAAGGTACTTCAACTTAACAATCCTAAGGAACGATTCTTTGTTCATGGAAGAGCAGACCATGCCCAAGATACCATGTCCAGACACCGTGTCCTATTAGCTCCTATTCAATTTGGTGCTGGTGTTAAAGGTAAATTTATAGATGCTATGCAAACAGGAACCCCCTCCGTTACAACAACTATTGGAGCTGAAGCAATGTCGGGAGACCTGCCATGGAACGGGTTTATCGCAAATGAACCGCAACTATTTGTTGAAAAAGCAATCGAACTTTATAACAATAAAACAATCTGGTTAGAAGCACAGCAAAACGGTATCACCATCATTAATCAGCGCTATTCACGCACGAGGTTTGAAGACGATTTTCTAATGACCATCCGTTTCATCAAAGCACAGCTTCAGGCCCATCGACAGCAGAATTTTATGGGACAGCTGCTGCTCCACCATTCTTTATTAAGCACGAAATACTTATCCTTGTGGATAGCTGAAAAGAATAAGAAATAAGCTTATTTAAGCCCTTCCCACCATTTATCATATCGTTTATCTAGCTGTTGCAAATAAACAATCTCTCCCATTTTGGGTGTTAACACAGGAATATCTGCTTCTTCCGCATACTTACTGACCAGAGAAAGCGGTTCCTTCCAGTCGTGCAGTGCCAATGCAAACTTGCCAGAATGTACTGGTAGAAAATGTTTAGCCTGAAGATCAACAACCTCCTTTAAAAGTTCGTCGGGCATGGAATGGATATAACGCCATGTTTCATTATACTGACCATTTTCTAGGATCGCTAAATCAAAAGGGCCATATTTATCGCCGATAGTCTTAAAATGTTTCCCATAGCCGCTGTCTCCACCTAAAAACAGCTTATACTTTTCTGTCTGTAAAACAAATGATGTCCAAAGTGTTGTATTACGCTTAAACTTTCTTCCTGAAAAATGGCGTGCAGGTGTCGCTACTATCTTAAACTCCTTTTCAAAAGATGTCTCATCATACCAGTCCAATTCCATAACCTGATTTTCAGCAAATCCCCATCGCTCGAAATGGGCGCCAACACCAAGGCCACAGATCACATTTTTAATTTTTGAACGTAACTGTATCATGGTTTTATAGTCCAGATGATCATAATGATCATGGCTAATTAACAAAAGATCAATCGGCGGAAAATCATCAGCCTGATAAACATAAGATAGATTGAAAGGCTTATTGCTCCCTGGAACAGGAGAAGCATTATCCGAAAAGACGGGGTCTACAACAATGATCTTACCGTCAATCTTCAGGAGATAAGAAGAGTGTCCAAACCAGATAAGCAAATCTGCATCGGGTAAACTTTTAAGATCCTGCTTCATAACCGGAAGTGGCATCTTAGGGCTTCGAATAGCACGATCTTTAAATAAAAAAGCATACATCGCTCCGACAAAGCTCTCGCCCTCTTTCAATGATGGCGTATGTTCCAAATTTTGAAACTGCGAATCCCTAAAATTCGGAGACTTCATAACACGTTCCAGACGTGTTCCGGTGATTTTTCCTCCAAAAAGAGGCCTCATTAAATAAACATTACCCATTACAATTAATATAATTACACTAGCAAGAACAATCTTTAAACGTTTACCGATCTTCATTTCAACCAAACTTAGATAAATTTGTATTATTTACTGTTATTATTGAATGACACGATACAAATTCATTTACTGGAAATTTCCTTATTTGAAGCCATGATCGTGATCCACTTATAAATCCAGCTACCACGATCTAGAATGATGATAAAGCGGAAATATAGAATCTGAAATTCAATCTTTGACTTGATATCATTAATAAAATCCCACAGCATATTAAACGGATAACCCAACATTATACTTTATCTCGAAATCATATGATTATATTTTTACAAAAAGCTGACAGTTAAAAAGTGTTAATATGGTGTAACATGTCGTTCTTGATACTACTTTTACCGCAAATATGAGAGCGCTGTATTTACTGGTCCTGATCTTCAATTTATTCCTATTACAGGGAGATGGAATTGTTTTGACCAACAGTCATTTTCATAGCAGCACAGGGTCTGTTTCTTCCTTCCTAGGTAAGTCTCCTGAAACAAAAATAAAAAGTTCACATATCCATTCTATCTTCAGTAAAGCGTTAAATGAACGCACATATGAAATGACAGAAGATGATGTCGAAGATGAACTTGTTTTTGAATCACATACGATTACTGTTTTCAAAAACATTGCTTTGCTCAGTTATGCACTGGCACTGATTTTTGTTCTTAAAAATTTAAAGAACCTCCTATCGGTTTTTAAGACACAGCATTTTACTTCTACAAACAAATACATTTTACAGCGCGTCCTTCGCCTGTGATATCTCCCACTCTTCAGCATTAAAAAAAATAGCTTAAATAGGCATCATAGCATGGTATATTTTCCAGTCGCTATCTGTACTGTTGTTTAGCATTGTGTTCTGAAGAGCCTCTTCCGTCCTGGAATATTACCCAATTTATTACAATATATTAATAACTATTTCATCCATGAAAAGAATTAGCACAGGCATGCTTATAGGTCTGTATGCCTTATTGGTCCTAACAAGCTGTTCCCAAAAAAAAGAAGAAAAGATTGAGAACGTCCAGTATCAAGTAACCAATCCAATATTAATTGATACCACCCTCTCTAAAAACTATGTCTCCCAGATTCAATCGATCCGTAATATCGAGATCCGAGGTCTTGAAAAGGGATATTTACAACAGATTTATGTCGATGAAGGCCAGACTGTACAAGCGGGTCAGCTTTTATTTAAAATAATGCCTAAATTCTACGAAGCTGAGTATCTCAAAACGCAGGCACAAGTTAAAGCGGAAGAAATAGAACTTGAAAATACGAAAGCATTAGCAGATAAGAACATCGTTTCTAAAAATGAATTGGCGCTGGCACAAGCGAAAGTTGATCAGGCCAAAGCAGAAATGTCATTGGCAAAACTTCATGTAACGGCAACCGAGATTCGGGCTCCTTTCGCAGGAACCATCAACCGGATTCCCTTGAAACTTGGAAGTTTGGTCGACGAAGGTGAACTTCTTACCAGTTTATCCGACAACAGTCAGGTGTATGCTTATTTTAATGTATCGGAATCTGAATACCTCGACTACCAGACGAATACGGAAAATAGAGCCAATAATGAAGTGAATTTACTTCTTGCAAACAATCAGTTACTGAAATACAAAGGAAAAGTAGAAACTATAGAGAGCGAATTTAATAATGAAACAGGAAGTATTGCTTTTAGGGCACGCTTTCCAAATCCAGATAAACTTCTTAGAAACGGTGAGACAGGGCGCGTACAAATGCTTGTACCGCTGAAACATGCCTTGATAATCCCACAAAAAGCTACTTACGAGATTCAGGATAAAACCTATGTCTTTGTCATTGACAAAAATGGAGTTGTTAAATCTAGAAACATCACCATTAGCAATGACCTTCCTGATCTATATGTTATCTCTTCGGGACTGGCGCCCACAGATAAAATATTGATCGATGGCGTTCAGAAGGTTAAAGATGACGATAAGATAAAATTCGAATTTGTAGCGCCGCAGGAGGTTATGTCCCATTTGCAAATACACGCTCAATAATTCACCTCTAAAAAATTAACGATGTTTAATAAATTCATTCATAGACCAGTTCTGTCCATCGTCATTTCCTTGATTATTGTGTTTCTTGGAATATTGTCGATGCTCAAACTGCCCATCACGCAATTTCCGTCCATCTCTCCACCTAAAGTAAACATAACGGCGGAGTATCCCGGAGCAAATGGCGAGCTGATGGTAAAATCGGTATTGATCCCCCTAGAGCGTGCGATCAATGGTGTACCCGGCATGAAATACATTACCTCAGATGCAGGTAATGACGGAGAGGCTTCTATTCAGGTTATTTTCAACCTGGGAACAGATCCCAATCTCGCTGCGGTCAATGTACAAAATAGGGTTTCCTCTGTTATCAATAAATTACCGCCTTTAGTCGTTCGCGAAGGTGTAAAAATAACCCGTGAAGAGTCTAACATGCTCGTCTACGTCAATTTATTCAGTAAGGACCCCAAAGCCGATCAAAACTTCCTCTTCAACTACGGTGATATCAATATCCTATCCGAGCTGAAACGGATTGATGGTGTTGGAGTTGCCGACATTCTAGGTAACAGAGAATATGCCATGCGTATCTGGTTAAAACCAGATCGCATGCTCGCTTACAAAATATCTGCTGATGAAGTATTAAAAGCACTTGATGAACAAAGTTTGGAAGCCTCTCCTGGTAAAACGGGCGAAAGCTCTGGAAAGAGATCACAAGCATTTGAATATGTACTCAAATATCCAGGTCGATTCAATACCAAAGAGGGGTATGAAAACATCATTCTGAAATCAAATCCTAGCGGTGAAGTACTGCGTGTAAAAGATGTTGCTGATGTCGAATTTGGAAGCTCGATGTATGATATCTATTCTACGCTAAATGGTAGACCTTCCGCAGCTATTGTTATTAAACAGTCTTATGGAAGTAATGCGAGTGATGTTATTAAAAACATAAAAAGCAAATTAGCAGAAATCAAAGAAACGAGCTTTCCAAAAGGCATGGATTACGAGATCAGTTATGATGTTTCCAAATTTCTTGATGCATCAATTGAAAAGGTCATCCATACCCTTCTTGAGGCTTTCGTCCTCGTTGGTATTGTGGTATTTCTGTTTTTAGGAGATTGGAGATCTACCCTTATTCCTGCCATGGCAGTTCCAGTTTCTTTAATCGGCACATTTGCTTTTATGTCCATGTTTGGAATTACCCTCAATCTCATTACCCTATTTGCACTGGTCATGGCTATTGGGGTTGTGGTTGATGATGCCATTGTCGTCATTGAGGCTGTACACGCCAAGATGGAGGAAAAAAATCTGTCACCTCTCAAAGCGACGGAAGAAGCGATGCATGAGATAAGCGGGGCTATCGTAGCGATCACACTTGTTATGGCGGCAGTATTTATTCCAGTAGCATTCATGTCAGGACCTGTTGGTATCTTTTACAAGCAGTTCTCCATTACCATGGCCACAGCCATTATTTTATCTGGTGTGGTTGCGCTAACACTTACACCTGCGCTTTGCGCCATGATCCTAAAAAATGAACATGGACATCCAAAGAAAAAAACGCCATTAAATAGGTTCTTGACAAGCTTCAATAATCTTTTCACAAAAGGAGCTAATCGTTACCAAGATCTACTTCGTAAGATCGTTAATAAAAGACTGGTCACATTCGTACTCTTGGCAGCATTTTGTTCTGCGATCTTCTTTTTAAACAATAGCCTACCTTCTGGCTTCATTCCAAATGAAGATCAAGGCATGTTTTATGCCATTATTCAAACTCCTCCGGGGTCTACTCTAGAACGTACCAATCAAATTGCCGAAAAACTTCAGGCAATAGGTATGGGGATTGAAGGTGTAAAATCGATTTCTTCTCTGGCGGGTTATGAAATTCTAACTGAAGGTACCGGAGCTAATACTGGAACCTGTCTAATCAACTTAAAGAGTTGGGAAGACCGTAAAAACTCTGTTCAGGACGTGATGCACGAACTCGAAGAAAAGTCAAAAGATATTACCGGAGCTACGATTGAATTTTTTGGACCTCCGGCAGTACCCGGATACGGTGCCGCAGGTGGATTTGAATTGCGCCTTTTGGATAAAGCAGGTTCTGGTGACTTCAAAAAAATGGAAACTGTAAGTAAAGATCTTGTAAAAGAATTGAGTAAACGCCCCGAACTGGCATCTGTCTTTACCTTTTACAGCGCTAGTTTCCCTCAGTTTATGTTGCATATCGACAACGAAAAAGCCGAACAAAAAGGAGTTACGATCGACAATGCGATGAGTACACTATCCACATTGGTAGGAAGTAATTACGAAACCAGTTTTATCAAATATGATCGGCAGTATAAGGTCATGGTACAGGCATTGCCGCAATATCGCGCACAGCCGGATGATATCCTGAAACTGTATGTGAAAAATAATCGGGATGAGATGGTTCCATATGCGGCATTTATGACATTGGAAAAAGTATATGGTCTTTCCGAAATTACAAGACACAACATGTACAACTCTTCAGAGATCAGCGGTTCTGCGGCCCCTGGATATAGCAGTGGTGAGGCGATTAAGGCTGTTACTGAAGTAGCCAAAGCATCCCTTCCAAGAGGATACGGTATCGAATGGGCAGGAATTTCAAAAGATGAAGTTTCCCGCGGAAACGAAGCGGTCTATATCTTTCTGATCTGTCTTACTTTCGTTTACATGATCTTAGCAGCGCAGTACGAAAGCTTTGTCTTGCCACTTGCAGTTGTACTTTCTTTACCTGCAGGTATTTTTGGCGCATACTTCTTACTGAAAGTATTAGGTCTTGAAAACAACATTTATGCGCAGGTAGCCATGGTTATGCTCATTGGTTTGCTCGGTAAGAATGCGGTACTGATCATTGAATTTGCGGTACAAAAGCACAATGCCGGCAGTTCGGTTCTTGCTGCGGC